>Ga0209066_10000584_pt1 | contig 52632 bp, 57 predicted proteins | sample All_14_2_FD_187198 | JGI IMG/M metagenome (GOLD analysis project Ga0209066, IMG submission 187198) | Freshwater microbial communities in response to fracking from Pennsylvania, USA - Allegheny Zone_MetaG_DW_15 (SPAdes) (version 2) ...
CCAACCGCGCTTCACATGGGGACGTGTCAATCTGGTGGAAGCCAGGGCAACGCGTGATGCCTATATCGCAGCTCTCAGGGCGGCGGATGAACATGACATCGGCCCGCTCGTGATCCTTGCGCGATCCTGAACCCTCAGTCGTCCTTTTTCGCGCCGCCGCGCAGATGCAGATCGAAATTGAGATGAATGCGCCCCATCCGAAGACCACCCCGCCAGGAGGCGTCAGGCTGAGATATGGGGGCTGTCGCGCCCAGCCAGCCGGTTTCGCGCTCGCGCAGCGCATGGGGCGCGAGCATGAGCACGGTGATGATGCCGAGCCAGGAGCCGACGGCGACATCCGAAATGAAATGATTGGTCATGGTGACGCGTGAAAGCGCCACCAGCAGGCCGACAAAAGAAATCTGCTTCCAGTGTTGCGGGAAGGCGAGCGCCAGTGCCGTGGTGACGCAGAAGATGGTTTGCGAATGGCCGGAAGGGAAACTGTCGAGCCTGCTCGTAAAAGCAAAGGGCTCAAAGCCATAGGTGCCGGTGGCAAAGAGATCGCGCGGACGGTGGCGGCCACTGAGAAACTTGATGCCGTGCAGGATGGCCCCCGAGGCGGCGAGCGACATCAGCACGAGATAACAATAGCGCTGCACGCGGGCAATGATTTCGCGCGTCTGCTGGTCGGCGGCGAGCCGTTTGAGGCCAATGCCACCGAAGAGCCCCATGAGCGCGACGACCACATAAAGCGTGCCCTCGCCGCGATCGGTCATGAAGCGCCAGAAATAGGCCATATGTTCATTGACATAGGTTTTCATGAAGAAGGCGATGGCGCGATCCGTGCCGGTGAACATCGAGCCGATGGCGAAGGCGAAAACGGGAACGGCTGCTGCGCGTGTCATGGCGAGAGCGGTTGCGCCGGGAGGGGCTGCTTCAACGGCTGGAGCGGGGTCGCTTGCGGGTTCGGCGGGCGCGGGCTTTGCCTTTTCCACCTCGGTATCACTCATGGGGCTTTGGGGCTTTCGGCATTTTCAGAGGCAGGTGCGGCATAGATATGTAGCGTCATATTCTTGCCATTGGAATAATTCTGCCCCTCGACGATGCGTAATTCCCTGGGTTGGAAGCCCAGATCCGTCGTCGCCTTGAGAAAATCGGCCTTGAACTCATTGCTGACCAGGGCATAGGCATTTTTGCCATTCAGCAGATGGCGTGCGGCCTCTTGCGGTCCGACCAGCATGGTATCGGTGCCCGCCGAAAAGATCAGGCTCGGCTCGTTATAGCCGACACTCGCCAGGGCGGCGCGCTCATTGCCTGCGGGGAGATTGGCCACGATTTCCCGTGTCAGCCAGATGCGATCAAGATGCGGCCCGATATGCAGCGTCAGGACAGGCACGAAGATGAGCATGAGGGTTGCAAGCGCGATGAAGGCGGCTTCGGTTTCGCGACGCCAGAGATAAGAGGCGGCAAGGCCGCAACCCGCAATGGTGATGGCGGCAAGCGCCAACGCCACAAAATGGATGGTGCGGCCATCGCCGAAAAGATCGCTGCCATGGATCAGGCCACCGGCCACGCCAAGGCTCAGGACGGACCAGAGAATGATATGTGTACGGAGGATGGCGGTGCCCCAGAATCCGGGACGGCGCAATCCGCTGATCGCAAAGACGCCCGCCAACAGGGCGAGGGCCGGGTAGGTGGGCAGCACATAATGCGGCAGCTTGGTCGGCACGAGTTCAAACATGATCCAGGCCGGAACGATCCAGGCAAGGCAGAAGCGGATGGCCCGGTCGTGGCGCTCGGTCCATGCCAGCACAAAGCCCGGAATGACGAGCAGCGACATCGGCCAATAAGCCGCCAGCAGCGAGAGAAGATAGGCGCCGGGCGGGGCACCATGCGATTCCTGCGCCGAAAGAAGCTTGGGGATCAGGTCTTCATTGGCGGATTTGGCAATGAAATCACTGGCACCCGTGAGATAGAGCGCGACGGGCCAGGGCGCGACAATGGCGATGAGCAAGGGCAGGCCGATCCATGGCCTGGTTTTGAGCAGCCATTTGGCGTCGCGATCAAGAATGGAGATGACAAGTGCCGCCATGCCGACGACAGCCGGGCCGATTGGTCCCTTGACCATGATGGAAAGGCCAAGACCGCCCCAGAAGCAGAGCGAGGGCAGGGTGCCGCCGAGCGCCTCTTCGGGCCGTTTGGCGCCGGGGCCTGCCTGCGTCGTGGCAAGCGCCAGTCCGTACATGCTGAGCACGATGGTTGCGGCGAGCACGGCATCAACCTGCGCCAGATGGCTTTCCACATTGAGCAGCAGCGAGCAGGCGAGAATGGCGGCGGAGGCGAGCGCCGTGCGCCGGTCGAAAAGGCGCGCACCCAGCGCGAAAGTCAGCAGCACGGCCGCCAGGCCGCCAAGGGCCGAGGGCAGGCGATAGGCCCAGATTTCATGGGCTTGCGGCGAGGAAAGAAGCTTCACACTTGCGGCTTGTAGCCAATAAATGCCGATGGGCTTTTTGCTGCGCGGGACATCCTGAAAATAGGGCACCACATAGTCGCCCGTTTCCATCATCTGCTTGGTGGCCTGGGCAAAACGCGATTCATCGCGATCCAGCGGCGGCAATCCGGCCAGACCTGGCAAAAACAGGGCCAGACACATGACGGTGAGCAGGATATAGGGGCGGATGCCCTGGTCCAAAGCGGCAAACAATACTTCACCCTTTCATGTCGCAAAGGGTCAGCCGGTTGGCTGACTCCCGATTTGCGGATCAGTCTAATAGAGCCGTCGGGGAGAGGGGATAACCTGTTTGGGGGCCCCAACGCCCCCGCCCGTCCTGATTGGTGGCAAGGCGCAAGATGGATAGCATTTTTGACAAGTGGCTTTCAGAATATCTTGCAATCTGCCATACCACTGAACCTGAAGCGTTTTCATGCATTTGGCGCAATATGGCCGACAGCCATGTTTACCATTCGGCACCAATCTGCTTGCGCAGGACGAAAAGAATATGACATCGCCATTGTATGAGATGGCCCTCTGGATGCGACGAGACGGGAAATGGGAGCAAGCCAATTGGATGTGAGCGTGGTCGTGCCGGTTCTCAATGAAGAGGACAATGTGCTGCCGCTTATTGATGAATTGGTCGGCGCCCTCAAGGCCGTCCCCAATCACGAAATCCTGTTCATCAATGATGGCAGCACGGATGGCACGCTGGCCAGGCTGCGGGGCGCGATGGCGCGGGTGCCTGAAATGCGCGTGCTGTGTCATGAGCGGGCCTGCGGCAAATCCGAAGCGCTGCGGACCGCCGCACGCCAAGCACGGGGCCGCGTGATCGTGACGATCGATGGCGACCTGCAGAATGATCCGGCCGATATTCCCCGCCTCGTCGAAGCCTTTTTTGCGGCGGAACGCAATGGCATGAACCCGCCACCCGGCATTGTCGCCGGTCAGCGCGTGATGCGCATTGATCCTTTCCCGCGCAATCTGGTTTCCAAAATAGCCAATGGCGTGCGCGGTGCGATCCTGAAGGACGGCACCAGGGATACGGGGTGCGGTTTCAAGGTCATTCGCCGGGATGTCTTTTTGGCCTTGCCGTTTTCATCGGGGGTGCACCGGTTTTTGCCGGCCTTCGTCAAGCGCGAAGGTTTCAGCATCCTGCTGGAGCCGGTGAACCATCGTCCGCGTATTGCCGGTGTTGCCAAATATAATACGTGGAACAGGCTATGGGTTGGCATTGGCGATATGGCTGCTGCCTGGTGGCTGATCAAGCGCTATAAGGCGCCCAGGCGTTATGTTGTCGTGCATGCAGACGGGAAAGACGAAACATGCTCAGCTCTCTGAACGGATGGATCATCCTTGGCTTTGCCGGGCAGGCGTTGTTTTCCGCACGCTTCATTCTGCAATGGATGGCAAGCGAGAAGGCACGCAAGTCGATCATACCGGTGACATTCTGGTATTTTTCAGTGCTTGGCGGTGCGACGCTGCTGGTCTATGCGATTTATCGTCAGGATCCGGTGTTCATTGCCGGACAAGGCGCCGGCCTCGTCATTTATGCGCGCAATCTTTATCTGATCTATCGTGAGCGCGCTGCCGGTCGTCACGCGGCCGTGGATCCCGAAGGTCAGTAATCGCTGCGGATCAACATGACCTCATTGTCCTTATATCTGAAAGGGACGTGCGGCATGGCGCAAGATTGACAAGGATTTTACAGGCAAAAACCTGCCGCTGGCGATTGCCACCGGGGCGGCTAGAAGTAACGCGCCAGACGGATCTGGATATAGTCATCATCGGCGATGTTGCTGACGGGATCGCGCAGCGGCACATTCTGGAAGACATAGGCCTCGATGCCCAGACGATAGTCGGCCCCGAAGCGGCGCTCCCCCCTGAAGCGGAAAGCGCGTGCGCCGGTTTCAGCATCGACATCGACGCCGCCGAGCATTGAGGTCGTGGCCTCGTCATTGGCCGACCAGCGCAGGGCAAGGAAGACGTCATTCTGGTATGGATTGGTCGGGTTGAGGCCGCGCGTATCAAGGGCATATTCGACGACAAGCCCGAGATCGGAAGGGCCACCTGCAATACCATAAAACGTATATTCGATGCCGCCCGTGGCGGCTTCATAGGTGTCGCCTCCTTCGCGCCGGGCAAAGCCCTCAAACTTGTAGAGCCAGGCTCCATCAGTTGCCTGAAGATCAAGCGAGAGCTGGCGCATCTGCGCATAGTAAGGCGCGAGGACGAGATCGCCCGCACCGCTCAAAACGGGTTGCAGATAGGGCGTGCGGCTGGTGCCGTCGAAATAGCCAAGACCGAGATCGACAAGGCCAAGGCTCGCCGCATAACGCGCCGCCCAGTCAACATGGCGCGCGCCCTTGCTGCTTTCATAGGTGGTCAGCGTTTGATCGACAGGGATATTGGTAGCGGGGCGGCCATCGGCGCCTTGATAATCCAGTTCGCGAAAGCCGGGCAGCAAGAAGGCGTCGAATGTGCCAAAAGCCTGCGTTGTCCGCAGGCGCAACATTGTCTGACCCAGCTTCACTTCCTGCTTGATCGGGTCTTCGATGAGATCGGTCTGGTTGATGACATCGACGAGATGAACCGCTTCGGTCACGCCCCAGAAGACCTTGTCGATGCCGGCGCGTAATTCCCAGTCGCCCATGACAAGGCCATAACGGGCTTCGCGCAGATCCCAATGATTGCGGTGATTGTCGCGCGTGGCCAGACGCGCGAAGGGCGTCACCACCAGCGATTGATGGTCCTTGTCCCAGAAATATTTGATGGTGGCTTCGCCTGCAATCGAAGCGTCCACGTCGCGCTGGCGCTGCTGCGAGGCATTGGCTGTGAACAGGCGCAATTCCGGCTCGACATAGCCCGACATGTCAAAATCTTCGGCGCTGGCGAGGCTGGTCAAGGCGCTGCTCAGGGTCAGGGCCGCCAGTGTCGTCAGGAGAAGGGTTTGAGCCTTGCCGGTCATGGCATCGCTCAATGGGCGCGTTCAAGGCTGGCGGCGCTGAAATCGCTTTCGCTCAAGCCTGTCTGGAAAGCATAAGATTCCCAGACAAGTTGCGTTGTCTTGCCGGATTCATGATTGACCATGGTGAGCTTGGCCGGGCGCCAGAACTTGCCGAGGTAGAGCGTATAGCCTTCACAGGTCAGTGTTTTGAGGAGCGCGTCCTTGCGATCGTGATAATCGATCCTGCGCTCTTTGTAGTGTGTGGTGTCGATCCAGACGATCTGGCGCGTATAGCCGGAATTTTCATAGAGCGGACGACGCTCGACGACATGGCATGTCAGATCGGCGCAAGGCTCATCGCGCAACCATTGATAGGTGAACTTGCCGACTTCCTGCGCGGCGAGATCTTCAAAGGCAAATTCGCTGCCGACAAAGGGACCGGATTTGTTGGCGGAGGAAATGCGTTTGACGCGCTTGACGGCAGGCAGATAGAGCCATTGCTCGTCAGCCTGCTTGACATGGGCATAGGTCAAGAGCGCCGTGCCGGAAATGTCGCGCGGTTTGGAGAATGTCATCAGGCTCCAGTCGCCCTCATCGGGCGTGGCGACTTCAAGCATCTGGAAGCTCAGTTCGCGCTCGCTGGTTTCGCCATTGGCATTTTTCAGGATCATCTGCATGTCGGCGCTGGCATCATGCCAGCCTGCGTCGCGCCTGTCGGATTCCTGCACGATGGCGAGGCCACGGGCGACGGGATCATCGGGCAGGACAATATCGTCGGCACGGGCGGCATTCAGGCCTGTGACCATGAGGCTGGCGACCATGAGGCTGGTGACCATGAGGCTGGCGATCCGCAGCCCCGATGCGATGGGCAAGCGCCACGGCTTTAAGCGAAAATCGGTCATGTCCAACTCCTCCCTGAATCGTTGCTCGTGATGATGCATGGGGGCGCTGGCCGATCCAACCGAAATGAACGGATATTCCGGTTGACCTGATGAGACTTTCCAGAATATCCGCTTCACCCGTGGTCCATGTTTTGCCAGGGACCAGGCGTTCGGCACCCGGTTGCATACCGCCCGACATGATTTTCGTGACAGGGCATTGGCGACGCGGCGTTATTCACGTAAAGCATGAGCCTGCGCCCCCGTCTGAGAGCGGCGACGCCCGGAATGGGCGATTGAGAGGAATTTCATGACCATCGACACGCCAGAACCAGCCGAGTCGCTTGCTACCCAGGCGCGTGTGACGACGCCGCAGGAACGCAAGCGTGCCTTTGCCATTCTGTTTGTGTGTCAGCTCGCCGTTGGCATGGGGCAAACGCTGGTCTTTGCGGTGTTGCCGCCGATCGCGCGTGATCTTGGCATGGGCGAATTTGAAACGACGATGATCTATTCGCTTTCGGCATTCCTTTGGGTGCTGACCAGCGCCTTTTGGGGGCGACGCAGCGATGTCATGGGCCGCAAGCCGGTCATTCTGATCGGCCTTCTGGGTTTTGCCACCTCGACATTGTTTTTTGCACTGGTGGTGCTGGCGGGTATGCAGCATTGGGTTTCGCTGACGCTGATGTTCCCGCTATTGATGCTGGCGCGAGCGATTTTCGGCACATTCGGTTCGGGCAATCCGCCAGCCGCGCAGGCCTATGTTGCCGATCGCACGACAAGGGCAGAACGCGCCTCCGGCGTCGCCTCGGTTGGCGCGGCTTTCGGCATTGGTACGGTGGTCGGGCCGGGCGTGGCGGCTGCCTTTTCAGAGGTGCATGTGCTGGCGCCGTTTTTTGCCGTGTCGCTGCTTGCATTTATCAGTGCACTGATGATCTGGCTTTATCTGCCGGAGCGCACACCGCCGAAGCTCAAACTGACCGAGAGGCAGAAAAACCGTTCCTCGCTGTCATGGCGCAGCCCGACGGTTTTGCCGTGGATCATTGTCGGTGTGATCTTGAGTCTCAGCCAATCGGTGACGATGCAGCTTGTCGCTTTCTACTTCATGGACACGATGCATGTGGCAGGCGAGAACGCGACACAGATGATATCAGTCGGGCTCATGGCCATGGCGATGGCGACGATCTTCGCGCAGATCGGCCTCATTCAGCGGTTTGATCTCTCGGTGCAGTTCCTGCTGCGCTGGGGCGCCGGGATCATGGTGCTCGCCTTTATCCTGATGGTGTTTGCAACATCTTACGGCTTGCTCGTCACATCGCTGACGCTGGCGGGGCTGGGCTGGGGTTTCATCCGTCCCGGTTTGCAGGCGGGCGCATCGCTCACCGTGTCGCCACGCGATCAGGGGGCGGTGGCTGGCTATATCGGTTCAACGGGCGCAACGGGCCATATCCTCAACCCGCTCATCGGCATCCCGCTTTATCACTGGCATCCGCAGACGCCGTTCATTTTCTGCATCTTCCTGATGATTGCGATTTTCGCCTTTGCCCTGTGGCATCCGGCGATGCGAGACCTCACACAGCCCGCTGAAGACTATGAGGATGAAGAAGAGGGCATTGGCTATCGCTGAGCTTTAGTAGCCGCGCTTCAGCGGGCCGCCATGCAGCACCGTGGCGATATGCACGAGGGTGATGAGCGCGGTCAGCACGGCGATGAAGAGCAGCGGCGTTGTCGGGATCATGCGGACTTCACCGATAATGCGCGGTCGCTTTTCACGCCACACCAGAAGACCGATGGAAATCAGGGCCAGGATAAAAATGCCCACAGTGACTGAAATGGGCAGACCGTCGCTCATTGTCGTCTTCCTTCATCCGTTCTCAGGAAAGCGACCCTTCGGCTTCCCATTGCGCCATCATGGTTGCGACGGAGGCCGCAAAGGCATGAGGCTGGTCGAGCATAATGTGATGCTGCGCGCCCGCAATCGTAAAGACGGGTTTTTCCGGGGATAGTTTGCGCATGTAATCAAGGCGCGCCGGATTGTAGTCCTTGCTCTGTTCGCCAAACATGGTGGCACCACGGCAGGTCAGATCGCGCCAGATCACATGATGATCGTCGCCCATGCGCAGGCCATTGAAGGCGGGACCATCAAACTTCCATGTCCAGCCCGCCTCGGTCGAGGGGCCGCGTCCGGGATTGTCGCCGATTTTGACTTCGCGCAGGCTGAGGCCGGCAATGTAGTCGATGATGAAGCCATTGCTGCAAGGTTGCAGCGGGGCGAGACGGAAGCGCGCCTTGGCTGTTTCAAAGTCGGGATAGATGCGTGTCGGGCGGCGTTTGGGGTCGCCGAGGAACCATTCATGGGCGTCTTCAGGCGGCTGAACGGAGAAATCGCACAGCATGATGCCGCCGAGTTTCTCGCCATAAAGTTTGCCGGTGATGAGCGTGACAAAGCCGCCAAAGGAATGCCCGACGACGACAGGCCTGGGGCCAAGTCCGGCGGCGAGCGCCACCTCGCCGACGCCCCGGGCAAATATCTCGCGGTCATAATGCGCCCGCCATTCGCTGTCGCCCATACCGACAAGGTCGATGGCGGCGATGTTGTAGCGATTGGTCAACAGGGGCGCGATGAAGGAAAACCACCAGGCATGGGCGCCATTGCCATGCACAAACAGGATGCCGGGACGCGTCGCATCGTCATTGCCCCAGCGCAGATAATGAAGCCGCGTGCCATCGACTGTCAGGTAACGGCTTTCGACCGGGGCGGCGATGGCCTCGCGGAACCATTGCGGGCGATGCCTGATGACATCCTCATCCGGTATGGTTCGCACCGCCGGTTCCTTCAGATAGCCGGGCTTTGCTTCGGCAAAGGGGGCCTCCGGGGCGGATTCGGGCGCATTGGGCAGACTCATGGCACACTCATTCAACAGGTACAGGGGGACAGTCAAAGGGGGACAAAATGGCGCGGGCGTCATTTTGAATGCCAGAGGTCTAGCCCGAATCGGCAGGGTCGAAAAGTCCGGTTTTGCCGGGTCTGGCTTTTGGACCTGAAAGGCAGGGAAAAGCAGGCTGATCGCCCGGTTTCGCGGTTGACAGGCCAAACTCGCCCGCATAGGTTCCGGCCTCAAGTTGACAAGGGCAGTCCGGCACCGGGCCGGAGACAGCGATAAACGCCGTTTTCGTGACGCCCGTTCCGAGGTTTTACCATGAAGATCCGTAACTCATTGAGATCGCTCCGGAATCGGCACCGTGACAATCGTCTCGTGCGCCGCAAGGGCCGCATCTACATCATCAACAAGACCAATCCCCGCTACAAGGCGCGTCAGGGCTGAGCTCTGGATGGCTTCTGGATGGCTGGGGCTGCTGTCACTTGATGGCAGGTCAGATAGGAGGCCGTACCGCAAGGTGCGGCCTTTTCTCTTTTGCTCAGGCTATACTGAGACCGTCATTTGGTAAGGAGCGTTAAACGATGAGCGACCGGTTCATGATCTATGGCGCGACGGGTTATACCGGCAAGCTCATCATTCGAACCGCCAAGGCGCTTGGCATGTCGCCCCTGATCGCTGGTCGCACCGAGGCGCGACTCAAATCACTCGGCGCCCAGCACGGTCTTGAATATATGGCCTTTGGGCTTGATGACCCGCAGGCGATTGATGCGGCCCTTTCGCAGGTGGATGTCGTTCTGCATATTGCCGGACCGTTTTCGGCGACCTCCAGACCCATGCTTGATGCCTGCCTTCGCACCGGCACGCATTATCTCGACATTACAGGCGAGATTGATGTGTTTGAAGCGGCGGCGGCGCGCGATGGGGAGGCCAAGGCCGCCAATATCATGGTGCTGCCGGGATGTGGCTTTGATGTCGTGCCGAGCGATTGTCTGGCCGCGCATATGAAACGCCGGATGCCGGATGCCACCGAGTTGACGATCTCCATTGCCGGTCTTGGCGGCCTGTCGCGCGGCACGGCGAAGTCGGGCGTCGAGGGCGTGGGCAAAGGCATTCGCGTGCGCCGCGAGGGCAAGATCGTGCGGGCGCGGCCCGTGCCGCGACGGACGCTGGATATGGGTGAGGGCCCCAAGCCTTTTATCGGCATGCCATGGGGCGATGTTTCGACCGCCTATCATTCGACAGGCATTCCCGACATCACGGTCTATTTCCAGTCTTCGCCCCAGCTTGAGCAAATGGCGAAACTTGGCTTCTTCGGCCGCTGGATCGCCAGCCGCGGCTTCATGCAATCACGGTTGAAGCGCCAGATTGAACTGGCGGTTGAAGGTCCGAGTGAGGCCGCGCGCCGCGCGGGGCGCTGCCTGTTGCTGGGCGAGGCCGTGAATGGCGCGGGCGAAAAGGTGGCGACAAGGTTGCGCACGCCGGAGGGCTATACGCTGACGGCGATGACCAGCCTGGAAATTGTCTCACGCGTGCTGGCGGGCGAGTTGATTCCCGGATTCCAGACGCCCTCCTCGGTTTATGGTCCCGATTTCATTCTTGAGTTTGACGGCTGCCATCGCGAAGACATCAATCATTAGTCATCGGCTCCGCTTCTCCTTGGAGAGCCGCGGACATGGCCCTATCATCATGGGCATGGAAAACCGTCGTCGCCGTTTCTTGCTGGTTGTTGCGCTGCTTGTCCTTGGGGCGGGGCCGGTGTTGGCGGAGGCGTCGGGCCCCTCTGATGCACTCCCTTCGGGCAGGAGCCGCCCGCCAGATCTGCTGTTTGAAGCGCTTGCCGCCTCGCGCGATCCGCAAGATGGCAAGGCTCTGGAAGCGGCGATCAGGAAAGAGTTTCTGCACTCTGGCAGCCCGAGTGTCGATCTCCTGATGGGGCGCGGCGTTGATGCGTTTAACGCAAGGGAATTTGATCGCGCCTTCTTCTATTTTGATGAAGTGGTGACGCTTGCGCCCGGCTTTGCCGAAGGCTGGCACAAGCGGGCAACGGTTTATTATCTGCGCAATGACTATACCCATGCGCTGCGTGATCTGGAGCATGTGCTGCGACTTGAGCCGCGCCATTTCGACGCCATTATGGGGCTTGCCGTGATGTTGCAGGAGCTTGGCGACAAAAGGGGGGCGCTTGATCTCTATCGTCGTGCTCTCAAAATCGATCCCTGGATCGATGGTGCGGAAGCGGGCATCAAATCGCTGCAAGTCAAGGTTGAGGGGCGCGGGATCTGAGGCAAACGGGATGTGATCCGAGATGGCGGATCCATCGGAACGGGAAGATGCGCGACATCATGATCCTGTCGCCGCTCCCGATTCTCGCTCTCCTCCCGACCGGGTGCCGGCGAAACGGTCATCGAGCAAGCCGATGATCAGATCGTTTCGTTTTCGCGGCGACCGATAAAGGCGACCCGCAACATGTTGGTGGCGCCAGGCGTGCCAAGCGGCACGCCTGCCGTGACCACGATGCGCTGACCGGGCTGGGCAAAACCCTCGCGGTGCGCGATGCGGCAGGCACGATCGACGAGATCATCGAGATCCTTGGCGTCTTCCGTCAAAACGCAATGCAGACCCCAGACGAGTGCCAGACGCCGCGCCGTGGCGATGACCGGCGTCAGCACGATGATCGGAAAGAGCGGCCGCTCGCGTGCGGCGCGAAGGCCGGTGGAGCCTGAGTTTGTCCAGCAGACAATGGCGGCCGCCTTCAATGTGTCGGCAACCGAATGAGCGGCCGCGCTGATTGCATCGGCACCGGTGGCTTCGGGTTCAGCGCGTTGGGCATAGATGATGCCGGGATAGGTCGGGTCGCCTTCGACCGAACGGGCAACACGGCTCATCATGCTGACGGCTTCAACCGGAAAATGTCCGGAGGCTGACTCCGCCGAAAGCATGATCGCGTCGGCACCTTCAAAGACGGCGGTGGCCACGTCGGAGACTTCGGCGCGTGTCGGCACAGGCGAGGCAATCATCGATTCAAGCATCTGGGTGGCGACAACCACCGGTTTGCCGCTGCGCCGGGCGGCGCGGATCAGGCGCTTCTGCCAGCCGGGCACCTGTTCGAGCGGGAGTTCGACGCCGAGATCGCCGCGCGCAACCATGATGGCGTCTGATATCTCGATGATTTCGTTGAGATGGGTCAGCGCCTGCGGTTTTTCGATCTTGGCGAGAATGGCGGCGCGACCGCGCGCAATCTTGCGAGCTTCGGCGACGTCTTCGGGGCGCTGCACAAAAGAGAGGGCGATCCAGTCGACACCGAGCTCGAGCGCGGCATCAAGGTCGCGGCGATCCTTGTCGGTCAGAGCCTTCAGGGGCAGCACGGCCTCTGGTACATTGACACCCTTGCGATTGGACAGGACACCCCCAACCATCACTTCGGTATCGGCATGGTCCCTGGCGGCCTTGATGACGCGGAGCCGGATTTTGCCATCGTCAAGCAGCAATGACTGCCCCACATCGAGGGCGGCAAAGATTTCCGGATGGGGCATGGGCGCGCGTGTCGCATCGCCCTGTTTCTTGACGTCGAGATCCAGACGGAAGGTGGCGCCTGTCTGGAGTTCGACACTGCCGCCGAGAATTTCACCGATGCGCAGTTTTGGCCCCTGCAGATCGGCGAGGATGCCGATAGGGCGGTTCACCTCAAGTTCGACCTGCCGCACCATGGCATGTACGCGCTTCAGGCCCGCATGATCGAGATGGCTCATGTTGAGGCGAAAGACATCGGCACCGGCTTCAAACAGCGCATGAATCATGTCGGGCGAGGTTGAGGCTGGCCCGAGCGTGGCGATGACTTTGACGTTGCGGCGACGAATCACGAGACTTAACTCCTGGGGGGGCGATCATTCCCGATCAGTATGACCCTGAAATCGTTCACATTCGTGTAACTGGGGCCGGTTTGCAGCAGATCGCCCATTAATTTGAAGAAAGTGCCTGAATCATGACGCGACAGGCTGATTCTTGCATCCAGTCCGTGTTTTGTCGCCCGCGCCAGCGTATCTGGAAAAATCATCGCACCCGCCGGATCGTGGGCTGCACCTGACCCGCCATCAATGCCGTCCGTGTCGGCGGCGAGTGCCGAGATGTCGCTTGCCCCTTGCAGGGCGCGTGCAAGCGACAGGGCATATTCCTGATTGGGACCACCTGCGCCCGGCCGCTGATTTGACGCGAATGTGACGCCCGCTTCCCCGCCGGAAAGAATGGCGATGCGTTTGCCTTGCGCTTTGAGCGACAAGGCGAGGGCGGCATGGCTTGTGGCAAGGTCGCGGGCTTCGCCTTCCAGTGCGTCGCCAAGCACCAATGTTTCATAGCCATGTGCGCGCGCGAGGGAAGCTGCTGCTGCAAGCGCCATCTGTCCGCTGCCGACGAGGCGGTACTGCGCATGTGCAAAGCAGGGGTCACCTGGCTTGGGTGTTTCGGGGGCGGCTTCAAGTGTGGCGGCAACTTCAGGCAGATCAATTTGCCAGCGCGTATAAATGGCGCGTGCATCCGCTTTGGTTGTCGGGTCTGGAACGGTTGGACCCGAGGCGATGGTGGATGGCGCGTCGCCTGCGACATCGGAAATGGCAAGGGTGACGAGGTGTGCGGGCGTGATGGCCCTGGCGAGCCAGCCGCCCTTTATCATCGAAAGGTGCTTGCGCAGGCAATTGATGTCGGCAATCGGTGCGCCGGAAGCGAGCAGCGCGCGTGTCAGCGATTGTTTGGTTGCGAGCGAGAGGCCGGGCACGGGCAGGGTTGCGAGAGCCGATCCCCCGCCTGACAGCAGAACGAGGGCGAGGTCATGCGCCGTGAGTGTCTGGGCAAGTGCCAGCAACCTGGCGCTTGCCGCCATGCCTGCGGCATCCGGTACGGGATGGGCCGCTTGCATGACTTCGATATGACGCAATGGCAGCGCATGGCCGTAGCGGGTCAGCGCCAGACCTTCGAGCCTGGTTTCGGGAAAAACCGTGGCGTAGTAATTCTCGGCGGCCAAGGCCATGCTGGCAGCGGCTTTGCCGATGGCGAATATGACGAGGCGGCCCGTCGGGTGTCCCCTCGGCGCAAGGGGCGGGGGCGGCAAATGACCCGCAAGACAGACATCAGGTCGCGCCGCGCTCAAGGCCCTGTCATGCAGGGCGAGCAGAAGCGCGCGCGTCGATTGCGCATCCGTCATCTGCGACCCCGTATTTTTCTGAGCATGGTTCTGTATAATCGCCGCCCATGGATGATATGTCACGGGCCGAGGTGAAATCGGCCGACGAAAAAACACCCTTTGAAATCTGTAACCCTCAAGGCAGCGCGGCATTTTTGATCCTGTGTGATCATGCCGCCAATGCGCTGCCGGCGGGCTATGGGTCGCTTGGACTCGCGCCATCGGAGTTTGAGCGTCATATCGCCTATGACATTGGCGCGGCGGGCGTGGCGCGCGGGCTGGCCGATCATCTGGGCTGTCAGGCCGTGCTGGCGCGCTATTCGCGTCTGTTGATTGACCTCAATCGCGGGGAAGACGATCCAACGCTGATCATGAAACTTTCGGATGGCGCGATCATCGAGGCCAATCGCCTGGTTGATCCGCAGCATGATGCGGGTGAGTTTGAACGACGGCTCAGGGACTTCTATCAGCCCTATCATGGCGCGATTACCGGCATGATCGACAAGGCGCAGGCTGCCGGTGAAAATCCTGTGCTGATTTCGATGCACAGCTTCACGCCACATTGGCGCGGCGTGGCGCGACCCTGGCAGGTGGGTATTCTCTGGGATCGCGATGATCGTGTTGCCACGCCCTTGATGGCGGCACTGGCGCGTGAAGGCATGAGCGTCGGCGATAATGAGCCCTATCAAGGCGCGCTGATGGGTGACAGCATGTTTCGCCACGGCACGGTGCGGGGACTGCCGCATGTGCTGATCGAGATCCGGCAAGATCTGCTTTCGGATGAGGCGGGCATTGCCGAATGGGTGGCGCGGCTTGGCATGATCCTGTCGGAGATCGCGACGCGGCCCGGCATGCGGCAAACACGGTTTTTCGGCTCGCAAGTTGATGCAAGCCTGCCTATATCTGCCCCTCAGGATAAAGGGAGCGCGTGATGGACATCGCCACACAGACCGAACTCGAAGCTGCTGTTTTTCGCCGCCTGCTGGCGCATTTGCAGGCACGAACCGACGTGCAGAACATTGATCTCATGATCCATGGCGGATTTTGCCGCAATTGTCTGGCTGACTGGTATCGTGAGGCGGCGAGCGACAAGGGGCTCGATATCAGCAAGGATGCGGCGCGGGAGCATGTTTATGGCGCGCCCTTTGGTGCGTGGAAGGCCAGGCATCAGAAGGACGCAACGCCTGAACAGCTTGCCGCCTTTGAGGCGTCGCAGAAGGCGCATGGCTGAAAATAAGGCGGGGCGGGGAATGTGGCGATATCCACAGCTTTCTCGCAGCGCGATATTGCGAAGGCAGGGTCGCAAGGGTTAACGTCCCGCCTCCCACATCCCGTTTTATATGACCATTTTATATGGCGAGTTTTGCGATTGGAGCGAGGCAACATGGCCGACGGCAATATGCCTGTGAATAGCGGTGGGGTGGCACATGACCAGTTGCGCTCCATTGTCGAGCGCATCGAACGCCTTGAAGAAGAAAAAGCCGCGCTCGCCAATGACATCAAGGAAGTCTATGCCGAAGCCAAAGGCAATGGCTTTGATACAAAGATTCTGCGCACCGTGATCCGTCTGCGCAAACAGGACAAGGCCGAGCGGCAGGAGCAGGAAGCCATTCTTGAACTCTATCTGCACGCGCTCGGTATGGCGGAATAACAAATGGCTCATGCCTGGCCGCGCGCGCGGGTGATCGGCTGGCTTGCCTATGTACTGGGCGTGATCGCGCTTGGTCTCGTCTTTCGCTATCTCGTCATTCAACCCCATGACATCGGTTTGGCCTGTGCGGCAGAGACAGCGCCCTGGTGGTGCCAGCTTCGGCTTGGCATCATTCTCATGCATGCATGGACCATCTGGGGCTATGTCGCGCTTGGCAGCGGGCTGATCGCGCTTGCGACGGGCTCTGTATGGGCCATTCGCATCGGGCTCGGGTTCAGCCTGATGGCGCTCATGCTTTACAATGCCGATTATGGCGCGGCGGGCCTCGTGCTCAGCCTTTTGCGATTGCCGCGCGCCTGATTTTTACGCTTTCGCCGTCACAATCCAGACAGCGCCTGCCAGCATCACACCTTGCGGCGTGACATGCCTGGCGAGTTCATCGCGAACAGCGGCGCGCGCTTTGGCGCGTGTTTCATCGGGCAAGCCCGACAACATGCGGCCCAGCGGTCCGATTTCCATGGCTTGCACCAGCGCCTCATCAAGCGGGTCGCCATGTGCCGAGGCACCGAGGGGCAGTTTGTGGTCATAGGCGGCAATGCTGATGGCGCTGAAACCGGCATTCTTCAGGATTTGTTCGATGCGGGATTTGTCGGCAAAGGCAAACGGGCCGGGGGCGCCGGGAAGGCCTGGTTCCATCGGCGGCAGGAAGGGCATCGCGGCCAGCATCGGCGCGCTCGCCCAGGCGTTTTCAGTGGCTGTTCGCCAACAGACAAAGGCGAGACGGCCCCCCGATTTCAGCCCTTTGCGCATATTGGCAAAAGCGGAACCCGGCTCGTCAAAGAACATCACACCAAAGCGGGACAGCAGCAGATCATAATTGGCGCCGGTAAAATCATGCGTGGCAGCGTCGGCCACAGTAAACGCCGCCGGGAGACCGGCCTGTTGCGCACGCTCACGGGCGCGCGCGACCATGGGCTGCGAAATATCAAGCCCGAGCACACGGCCAGATGCCCCGACGATGGCGGCCGCCGTGAGCGAGGTATCGCCACAACCACAACCTATGTCGAGAACGCTTTCACCCGGCGCGATGGCAGCCGCCTTGATCACGGCTTCGCCCATGGGCGCGAGCATCGCGTCCAGCCGATCCTGAAAGCGCACCCATTTCTCGCCGGTGCGACCGTTCCAATCGTTGATCTGTTGGGCGTTGATCTGTTGGGCGTTGATCTGTTGGGCGTTGATTTGCTGGCTGTCCGGTGTGTCTGTCGATGGATTATTCATTCCTGTTTCCTCGACTTCAGGGGCGGCGTTATTTCGACAGTATCAGGGATTGGACCGCCTTGCGCCACCCGCGAATGAAGGGCAGTGCAAAAGCGAGATTGAGACCGCACCAGGCAAGCGCGTGGATGTTTTGCGGGCCTTCGCTGATGGCGATGGTCACGGCACAGGCGATCAAGGCCGTGGCAAGCAGGGCTTCTTCGCGGCGATCCGCGGCAGCGGGTTTTCTGCCTGAGGTCAGATAGAGCAGGGCAAAGCCGAGCGCGGCGGGCGCATAGGCGGCAACCGGGAAGTCGCGATAGCGCTGGTCAAAAACAAGGGCGAGCGACACGGCCAAGGCGGTGCAGATCGATAGAAGCTGGATAAACCCAAGCAAGCGTTCGCGGGTGAAGGATGGTTTGAAAAGACTGGCGAGCACTTGCGAGAAAGCTTGTGGTGTGGCGGCTTCTTTTGCGCGGGTGAGTTCGGGCAGCAGACAGGCCAGCAGCATGAGTGTTTGCAGGAACAGCAGCGCTTCGATACCGGCTTCAAACGGGCTGCGCATGGCAATCCAGGAATGCTCGATCTGAAGCAGGAGCGCTGTGGCGCAAGCGCCCGCGATCACGCCTGCGGCTGCGCCGATCCTGAGATTATCCATCGAGCCACGCGCCGCCATCCAGAGCAGCAGGAGCAGGGCGATGCCGGTGCAGAGCGCGGCGCGGTTTTGCCAATCGGGATAGTTGCTGACCGGCCCTTGCCAATTGAACTTGGCGTGGCGATCGGTGGTGAAGACGCCCCAGGCGCCGCCTGCCGTTCCTTCAAGCGCCCGTTTCCAAGGCTGATCGAAGGCTTCGATGAGGTTGTAATCAAGATCGATGGAACTGGCATAGGCCATGAATTCGCGCAGATAGCGGGCCTGGGCGACGAGTGAGGGCGCGGCTTCATCGCGCTGGCGTCCGGCGCTTGGAAAACCGGTTTCGCCAATGAAGATGCGTTTACCATGAAGGATGCGGGCGGCTTCCTCCTCAACCGATCTGAGATAGGCGACACCAGCCTCCGCCGAGACCGGATTGTTTTCCCAATAGGGCAGAATATGGATCGTCACAAAATCCACGGCATCGACAAGTTCCTGCGGCGCTTTGAGCCAGAAGTCGGTGACATCGGCATAGGTGACAGGCAAGCCGGTGTCAGCCTTGACGCGCCTGACATAGGCGGCGAGGTCTTCGGGCTGTTGTTCGCCGCGCAGCAGGACTTCATTGCCGACGATGAGTGCCTTGATGGCATCGGGATATTGCCTGGCAAGGCGTTCGGCCGAGGCGATTTCTTCCTCATTGGCTTCCAGCGAGCGGCCAATCCAGATTCCCATCAGGACTTTCATGCCGTATTTGCGGGCGAGCGGCAGGGTCGCGTCCAGACCATTGCCGGTGCTGTAGATGCGCACGCAATCGGTGATGGCGGAGAGTTGGGCGAAGTCCTGGTCAATCCGTTTGGGATCGGCTGTGTAGTCAGGATCGAAGGGTGAATCGTCACCACGATAGGGTGTATAGCTCAGGCAATGGATCTTGCCCTCGATGCCGCGCGGGCCATCCGGCATGGCGACGGGGCGACCAAGCCAGGACCAGAGCGCGACGCAAAGCAGCGCCGCGGTGGCGAGACCGACGGCAAGAGCGGGCAGGCGCTTCAATGTCATGATGGGAAATCCGGAAGCCGGTATGGCGTCATTGGAAATAGCATTGCCGTGAAGGTCAATCAATGCGCAGCTTGAAATGACAATAGCGCGAGGTCGCCCCCGCGCTGTTTTATCAGAATTGTCAGCTTTCGTGGCTCAGGATTCGCGCACTTCGAGTCCAAGTTCGCGCACCTTGCGATAAAGCGTCGAGCGGCCAATGCCCAATCGGCGGGCCACTTCGGTCATGTGGCCTTTGTATTTGTCGATGGCGAGGCGGATCATCTCGGCCTCAATATCTTCGAGCTTGCGGACATTGCCGGCTGCATCGGTAACGGAAATGTCGCCGGCGAAGTTTGACCGGGCAAAATCCGCCAGGGTGTGGCGTGTTTCTCGCGACATGTCGGAAACATAGGCTGGCGCGGTTGCGGGCAGGCCAATCAGTGGTTCATAGGGGCCTGTTTGGCTCGGCGTCGTGTCATGGTGGCGTTCTTCCACCATCTGATGGCGCGGCAATGCGGCCTCGGCATAGCCGTCCACCATGCTGGCGATCTGGGGGAAGTCGGAAGGCTCGAGCAGGTCGCCATCGCAAAGCACGATGGCGCGGAAGACGGTGTTTTCGATCTGGCGCACATTGCCCGGCCAATCATAGGCGCAAAGCATATTGAGCGCCTCGGGACTGATGCCGACAACGGGCTTGCCTTCTTCGGCTGCCAGACGGCGGACAAAATGGGCGGTGAGATCGGGAATGTCTTCCTTGCGTTCGCGCAGGGGCGGAATGTGCATGGGGAAGACATTGAGGCGATAGTAAAGGTCTTCGCGGAAGCGGCCGTCCTTGACCATTTGCAGAAGATCGCGATTGGTCGCGGAAATCAGACGGATATCGACTTTGACGGGCTTTTTGGAACCGATCGGATCGACTTCGCCTTCCTGCAAGGCACGCAACAGCTTGACCTGAATGTCGAGCGGCAATTCACCGATCTCATCGAGGAACAAGGTGCCGCCAGAGGCTTCCTGAAACTTGCCGGCATGTTTGTCGCTGGCACCGGTGAAGGCGCCTTTTTCATGACCAAACAGGATGCTCTCGACGAGGTTCTCGGGGATCGCGCCGCAATTGACGGTGATAAAGGGTTTGCCGCCGCGTTCGCTTTCGCCCTGAATGGCAGCGGCGATCAGTTCCTTGCCGACGCCGGATTCGCCTTCAATGAGAATCGGAATGTTGGATTGCGCGGCGCGCTTGCCGAGCTTGATGACCTGCTGCATGGGGGTTGAGCGGGCGATGATGTCGCCAAAGGTCAGCTTGCCACGCTGCTTTTTCTGCAGACGCGTGATTTCGCCCGTCAGCGCGTTGACCTTGAGCGCATTGCGGATCGAGACATGCAGGCGTTCCGGGCTGACAGGCTTTACAACAAAGTCGGTGGCGCCGGCACGCATGACATTGACGACTGTTTCAATGCCGCCATGCGCCGTCAGCACGATGACGGGCAGGTTGGGACGGCTCGGCTGGAGCTGCTTGAGCACTTCCATGCCATCCATGCCTGGCATGATGAGATCAAGAATCATCAGCGAAATGTCGGCGCCGCTCGGGCCTTCAAGGAAATCAAGCGCCTGGCGACCACCATCGACGGGAATCGCGCGGTAACCGTCGCGATTGACCACCTCTTCCAGAATTCTGCGCTGCGCTGGATCGTCGTCAACGATCAGGATCGCCTGGGTCATGCCATGCCTCAAGTTTGGGCCAAAAGGGTCAGGCGGGGAGTTGTTCCCGCCCTTTGCCCCATATTGGGAAGCATTGGTAAAAGGCAGCTTAAGTTTGGTGCGTCAATTTGATCCCAATATGGTTAAGACGGTTAATTTATTCAGTGAACACATAATTTCGGCGTTAAGACACTTGAACTCATTTATTTTTGGACCGGGGGACTGTTGCGATCATGTGACGGCGGGCGTGTAACTGTGACAACCCTGCCGATAGAAGTTGAAGCTGGCGGTCTTTGTGTGCGTAACTGGCGCCATGGGGGCCCTATAACGGGGGTCCGGGCTAGCTGTCGGTTGTGGCAGAGGCTATGCGAAATAACGACGGAGATTGGGATGAAAATGATATCCCGGCTTTTTGCGTTGGGTTCTTTCCTTGTGCTCGCGGGTTGCGGTACGTGGACTGCTGAATCATATCTTCATGAAGATATTCAGGGTGACACCTTCAACGCTTGCCTGGCGCGTGAATATCAGGACAGGGCGACTTCAGAAGCCTATGTCGATTGCAACTGGGTCGATACGGCCCGCATCGTTGAAAAGGGCCGCGCTGCGGCGGCTGGCGAAACGGTGCTTCCCTACGAGCCCGCCACCATGGGCGTGCTCCCTGCCGATCTGCCTGAACTTCAGGATGCCCGTTCCAAGCTGATGGCTGCCCTTGATAATGGCGGCCGTACCGAGCGTGGTTGCGCTTGCGCCAAGGCCCAGCGTTATTATGACGGTTGGGTTGAACAGGCCAGCGACAACAAGCTTGGCGAAAACGGCTTCTGGATGGGTGGCGAAGGCGGCCCGGTTCAGCCGGAACGCGTTGCTGCCGAAAAGGCCGCCTTCTATGAAGCTCTGACAGCTTGCTCGCTGAAGGCAGCCGGTCCCTGGACCATCTACTTCGGTTTCGACAAGTACAACCTCACACCTGAAGCTCAGGCTGTGGTTGATCAGATCGTCAAAGAAACCTCTGGCTCGCTCGCTGTTGTCGGTCACACCGACACCTCGGGTTCCAATGCCTACAACCAGGCTCTCGGCCAGCGTCGCGCCGGCTCGGTTGAAAGCGCTCTGACCGCCGGTGGCAAGACACTTTGCTCGGCAACCTCGGCTGGCGAGACCGATCTCGCCGTGCCCACGAAGGATGGCGTGCGTGAGCCGCTCAACCGTCGTGCGGTTGTGGCGACCTGCCCGTAAGGCACGTCTGAGCTGACATGATTGAGGCCCTGGCAGAAATGCCGGGGCCTTTTTCTTTGGCATGGCGGCTGTTGGCTATGCGGGGAGAAAAGCGGATTTGTTGATTTTTCGCATAACATTCATGATCGCCTCGTCGTTTTGCCCGAAGCGGGCGCGATGATGCGTTGAAGTCGCGCCGCTGCGGGCCGATATTGCAGTCACCCGCATTTCCGACCCGTTGGAGTTCTCATGAGTTCGATCCCCCCCGCCGCGCATTTGCAAGCCGCCAATGACGATCTCGGCGTCTTGCCGGTCTGGAACCTGGCTGATCTCTATGCCTCGCCAGAGGCCCCGGAAGTGAAACGGGATCTGGAACGGGCGCGCAAGGCCGCGCGGGCCTTTGCCGACAAGTTGCGCGGCAAGATGGCGCAGACGGCGGCAGCGCCGGATGGCGGCCTGTCGCTGGCGGAAGCGATTGCCACTTATGAGGCGATACAGGAAGTCCTCGGGCGCCTGATGTCCTATGCCGGATTGCTGTTTGCCTCCGACATGCAGAACCCGGCGCATGGCAAGTTTTATGGCGACATGCAGGGCGAGATCACGGCGATATCGACCGATCTTCTGTTTTTCTCGCTCGAGCTCAACCGACTGGATGACGCCGTGCTGGCGCGCGCCATGGAGACGCCGCGGCTGGCACATTACGGGCCCTGGCTGCGCGATCTGCGCGCCCTGCGTCCGCACCAGCTTTCCGATGAAATCGAAACCCTGCTGCATGAGAAAAGCGTGACGGGACATGCAGCCTGGAATCGGCTGTTTGACGATACGGTCGCCCGGATGCGGTTTGATTTTGATGGGCGTGCGCTCAGCGTTGAAGCGGCACTTAACGAGATGGCGAGCAAGGATCGCGACCAGCGCGAAAAAGCCGCACATGCGCTGGCCAAAACCTTCAACGAGAATATCGGCCAGTTTGCGCTGATCATGAACACGCTCGTCAAAGACAAGGAGATTGAAGATCGCTGGCGTGGTTTCAAAGGCAGCGCCGACTCGCGCCATATTGCCAATTGCGTCGAGCCGGAAGTCGTTGAGGCCCTGGTGTCGGCGGTGCGCGCTTCACATGGCAGCCTGTCGCATCGCTATTATGCGATGAAGGCAAAATGGCTCGGGCTTGAGAAGCTGGCGCATTGGGATCGCAACGCTCCCTTGCCGACCTCGGATGATGGCCTGATCCCCTGGGCGCAGGCGCGTGCGACCGTGCTCGGGGCCTATGGCGATTTCACGCCGGCCATGGCGGAGATTGCCGGTCGCTTTTTCGATCATGGCTGGATTGATGCGCCATTGCGGCCCGGCAAGGCGACGGGGGCCTTTGCCCATTCAACCGTGCCGAGCGTGCATCCTTATGTGCTGGTCAATTATCAGGGCAAGACGCGCGATGTGATGACGCTGGCGCATGAACTCGGCCATGGCGTGCATCAGGTGCTGGCTGCCAGGCAGGGTACGCTGATGGCGGATACGCCGCTGACGCTGGCGGAAACGGCGAGCGTCTTTGGCGAAATGCTGACCTTCCGCAAATTGCTGGCGGACACGACCTCGCCTGCGCGGCGCAAGGCCATGCTCGCCTCCAAGGTCGAGGACATGATCAATACGGTGGTGCGCCAGACAGCGTTCTACACGTTTGAAACGCGCATTCATGCGGCACGCCGCGAGGGCGAACTGACACCGCAGGATATTGGCCGCATCTGGATGGACGTGCAGGGCGAGAGCCTGGGGCCGGCCATTCATCTGGCTGAAGGCTATGAAACATACTGGTGCTACATCTCGCATTTCATTCATTCGCCCTTCTATGTTTATGCCTATGCCTTTGGGGATTGTCTGGTGAACTCGCTTTACGCGGTCTATGAACAGAGCGCGGATGGCTTTGCCGAACGCTATCTCGACATGCTGGCGGCGGGCGGCACCAAGCGACACAAGGAACTTCTCGCGCCATTCGGCCTTGATGCCAGCGATCCGGCATTCTGGGACAAGGGGCTCTCGGTCATTCGCGGACTGATTGACGAACTTGAGGCAATGGACTAAGCCGCAAGTGAACGGACTTTAACCGCACATGAAGAGGCGGCGCGATGACGGACGATCTGCTCGAAGAACATGGGATGGCGATCCCGCAAGGCTATCAACCGCTGAACTGGTTGCGTGGCTTTGGCCGTCAGATCGGTCCGCTTTACGAGAAGATCGACGCAGACCAAAGCTATACGCGCGGCTTTTATGTCGAGGAACATCACACCAATGGCATGGGCAATTGTCATGGCGGCATGCTGATGTCCTTTGCCGATATGGCCTTTGGCCATGCGGTCAGCCTCAAGCTGCATCGCTATTGGGTGACGGTTCGCTTGCTCACCGATTTTGTCTCTGGGGCCAAGCTCGGTGACTGGGTTGAGGGAACGGGTGTCATTGTGGGTGCAGAGGATGACTTCATCACCGTGCAGGGCCGCATCTGGTGCGGGGATCGAACGATCATGAGCGGCACCGGCGTTTTCAAGGCGCTTGGCGAGAGGCCGAACAAATGAGTCTTGCACCCTTTGAACTGATGCCGGGCGATGAAGAAGGCCAGGCCATCACCGAGCCGCCGCATTGGTTCACCAAAGCCATAAATGTTGTGCCTGAAAGCCGCCGGATCGACGTGCGTGGCACGTCGATCCATTATCTGCAATGGGGTTTGCGGGAAAAGCCCGGCTTGCTGCTCGTGCATGGCAATGGCGCCCATGCGCGCTGGTGGTCATTCGTCGCCCCCTTTCTGGCGCGTGAATATTCAGTCGCGGCGATGGATATTTCCGGCATGGGCGACAGCGGCTGGCGCGATGAATATGCGCTGGAGATCTTTGCCGAAGAGCAGATGGCCGTTTGTGAAGATGCCGGTTTTTTTGCCCATCACGAGCCGCCGGTGATTGTCGGGCACAGCTTTGGCGGGTTCATCACCATCCTGACGGGATCGCTCTATGGCGAGCGGCTGGCGGGCACCGTGATTGTTGATAGTCCCGTTAATCCGCCGGACAAGCCGCGTCCGGGGCCCAACAGTCGCGGGCTTGCCCATAAAATCTATCCGGACTTTGAGAGCGCCTTATCGCGCTTTCGCCTGGCGCCGCCGCAGCCCTGCGAAAACCTCTATATTGTCGATTATATCGCGCGGCATTCGCTGCGCGAGGTTGACAGGCCGGAGGGCGGCAAGGGCTGGAGCTGGAAGTTTGACCCTTCGATCTGGCGCCGGTTCAATCTGGGCGATATTGGCGCCAGGCTCGCGGCCACGCGGTGCCGCATTGCCATCATGCGCGGCGAACATTCCCTGCTGCTGCCCCCTGAGGTCGGTGACTATATGTTCAGCCTGCTCGGGCGGGCCGCCCCCATCATCGAAGTGCCGCAGGCGCGCCATCACGTCATGCTGGACCAGCCGCTTGCCTTTGTCGCGGCTTTGCGCGCGCTTCTGGCGGACTGGAATCACTCCGATCCACTGCGCCGGATCGTCGGCGCCGGGGAGCCGCCCAAGAGCCTTTGAGACCTTACGCCCAAGAGCCTTTGAGACCTTACATGCGCGAACAAGGCGCTGTTCGCCGATGTGCGGTGCTCCGGGGCCTGGCGACTTGCCCCGGCTTAACCTTTTGCTATAGTCCGGCCTCTGCCTGCCTTGCGGGTAACGGGGTCACATGTGAGGAACCATGAGCGTAGAACAGACAGAATCCGGTTGGAGCTCAACCATGAACGCGCAGGAGCATCTCTCGACTTATGAGAGCTTCATTTCGATGTCCAAGATCGGCACCGTTGCCATTGTGGCGATCCTGTTGCTGATGGCGTTTTTCCTCCTCTAAGCGTAACGAGGCAGCCGCGTTCCTCGATGGTTCGCGGCGCATCGAGTAATCCGTAAGTCGGGCGCGCATTGTCATGCGTGCCCCCCAGGAACCGCTGGCGTGGGACGAGGGGGCAGATGCCCTGTTCGCTCTCAGAGCCGAACAGGCAATAGGCTCATGAAACTTGCGATACCAAAAGAGCGGATCGATGGAGAGTCCCGCGTGGCGGCCTCCGTTGAAACCGTGAAGAAACTGACGGCACTCGGTCTCTCTGTCATCGTGGAAAGCGGCGCTGGCGTGGCGGCGAGCATTTCGGATGCGCTCTACCAGGAAGCCGGGGCGAGCATTGCGGCCAGCGAAGCAGAGGCGCTCAAAGACGCCGATATCGTTTTCAAGGTTCGCGCCCCCGAGGCAGGCGAGACTGCGCTGATGAAGCGCGGCGCGATGGTTGTCGCCATCATGAACCCCTATGACGACAAGGCGCGTATCGCGTCTTATGCGGCAGCGGGGCTTAACTGCTTCGCGATGGAGTTCATGCCGCGCATCACGCGTGCGCAGTCGATGGACGTGTTGTCGTCGCAGTCGAATCTTGCCGGCTACAAGGCCGTCATCAATGCGGCGGCGGCCTTCACGCGCGCCATGCCGATGATGATGACCGCGGCGGGCACGATTGCGCCAGCGCGCGCTTTCATCATGGGTGTGGGCGTTGCCGGTTTGCAGGCGATTGCGACGGCGAAGCGTCTTGGCTGCATCGTGTCGGCAACGGACGTTCGCGCCGCGACCAAGGAACAGGTCGAAAGCCTTGGCGGCACCTTCATCATGGTTGAGTCCGACGAGGCCGGTGACGGTGGCGGCGGCTATGCCAAGGAGATGAGCGACGATTACAAGCGCCGTCAGGCCGAACTTGTGGCGGAGCATCTCAAGAAACAGGATCTCGTCATCACGACGGCGCTCATTCCGGGCCGTCCGGCGCCTGTGCTGGTGACCGAGGAAATGGTCAAGAGCATGAAACCCGGCTCGATCATTGTCGATCTTGCGGCCGAGCGCGGCGGCAATTGCCCGCTCACCGAGCCTGGCAAGACGGTGACGAAGCATGGCGTCACCATCATCGGCGATCTCAATGTCGCCGGTCAGCTCACCGTTGACGCCTCGGCGCTTTATTCCAAGAACCTGCTCAACTTCATCACACCCCTGATCAACAAAGAGACCAAAGAGCTCGCGATCAACTGGGAAGATGAAATCATAACTGGCACCGCATTGACGAAGGATGGCCAGGTCATCCACCCGTCGCTTCAGGGAGGCAACTGATGGAAGCCGCAGTCATCGATCCTTTCGTCTTCCGGCTCGCGATTTTCGTGCTGGCAATTTTCGTCGGCTATTACGTGGTGTGGAGCGTGACGCCCGCTTTGCATACACCGCTGATGTCGGTCACCAATGCCATTTCATCGGTCATCATCGTCGGCGCCCTGATTGCCGTCGGTGTCGATATGGATCAGGCCGGTGAAGCCGGCTGGCTCTCCAAGGGCTTCGGCTTTCTCGCCGTGATCCTCGCCTCCGTCAATATCTTTGGCGGCTTTCTGGTGACGCAACGCATGCTCGCCATGTACAAGAAAAAAGAACGCTGAGGGGGCGGAATAATGTCTATCAATCTGGCGGCCCTCCTTTATCTGGCATCGGGCGTGCTCTTCATTCTGGCGCTGCGCGGGCTTTCATCGCCTGAGACGGCGCGTATCGGCAATCGCTACGGCATGATCGGCATGACGATTGCGATCGTCACGACCTTCGCCGTGCTGCAAGCGCAAAACAGCATCACCTGGACGCTGATCATTGTCGGTCTCGTCATTGGCGGCGGCATTGGCGCTGTCATTGCACGGCGCATTGCCATGACCTCGATGCCGCAGCTTGTTGCGGCCTTCCATTCGCTGGTCGGTCTTGCGGCTGTGCTTGTGGCCTGGGCGGCGTTCTTCTCGCCTGCCGCTTATGGCATTGGCGAGCCGGGCGCGATCCATGGCGGCAATCTTGTCGAAATGGCGCTTGGTGTTGCAATCGGTGCAATCACCTTTTCAGGCTCGCTCATCGCCTTTGCCAAGCTCAATGGCAATATGTCGGGCGCCTCGATCATGCTGCCCGGTCGCCATGTCATCAATGCGGCGCTGGGTCTGGCGATTGTCGGCGGCGTCATCTACATGGTGATGGATCAGTCGGTGGAACTTTTCGTGGCCATCACGCTGCTTTCCTTCATTCTCGGCTTTCTCATCATCATCCCGATCGGTGGTGCGGACATGCCGGTCGTCGTGTCGATGCTCAATTCCTATTCGGGTTGGGCGGCGGCGGGCATCGGCTTCACGCTCGGCAATCTCGCGCTCATCATTACGGGCGCACTGGTTGGCTCGTCAGGCGCGATCCTCAGCTACATCATGTGCAAGGGCATGAACCGTTCCTTCATCAGCGTCATCCTTGGCGGCTTTGGCGCCGACACGGCGGCGGCTGGGGCTGGCAAGGTTGAAACGCGCCCGGTCAAGATCGGTTCGGCGGATGATGCGGCCTTCATCATGAAGAATGCCGGTTCGGTCATCATCGTGCCGGGCTATGGCATGGCGGTGGCGCAGGCCCAGCATGCGCTGAAGGAAATGACCGACCATCTGAAGAAGGAAGGCGTCAAGATTTCCTACGCCATTCATCCGGTGGCGGGACGCATGCCCGGACACATGAACGTGCTGCTCGCGGAAGCCAATGTACCTTATGACGAAGTGTTTGAGCTGGAAGACATCAACAACCAGTTCAGTCAGGCAGACGTTGCCTTTGTCATCGGCGCCAATGACGTGACAAATCCTTCCGCAAAGACCGACACGACCAGCCCGATTTTCGGCATGCCGGTTCTGGATGTTGAAAAGGCCCGCACCGTGCTTTTCGTCAAGCGCGGCATGGGGTCTGGTTATGCCGGTGTCGAGAATGAGCTTTTCTTCCGTGACAATACGATGATGCTTTTTGGCGACGCCAAGAAGATGGTGGAAGAAATCATCAAGGCCCTTTGAGGCTTACAGGATTTGCAGTAATGGGCGGTCCCGGCAAGCCAGCGGGGGCCGCCTGTTTCGTTTGTGCCACGGCGGTTTTCAATCTGGAGAATAGCCTTTCGGGGGGCGTTGCCGACAGCTTCTTCACTCGATAGTTTGCCCCCTGGGTAGGGGGTCGCCCCTGGGCAAGAGGTTTTTCAACATGCCGGATATGGATGAAGCCGTTTCGCTGTCGGCGCTTTCCGGTGCCGAATTGCTGAGCTCGCCCCTGCTCAACAAAGGCATGGCTTTCACGCAGGCCGAGCGTGACCGGTTTCACCTGCATGGCCTGCTGCCGCCCCATGTCGCCACGCTGGACGAACAGATCGAGCGGCGTCTGGAAGTGCTGCGCCGCCTCGGCAGCGACATTGAGCGTTATTCATTTTTGCGTGACCTCCAGGACAATAACGAAACGCTGTTTTATGCGCTGCTGGTGCGCCACCTGCCGGAAATGATGCCCATTGTTTATACGCCGACCGTGGGGCTGGGCTGCGAACAGTTCAGCCATGTCTGGCGCAAGCCGCGCGGGGTTTTCCTGAGCTATCCCAATCGCCAGCATATTCGCGAGATCCTCGCCCATCCGCGTTATGACCCGATCAAGGTCATCGTGATGAGCGATGGCGAGCGCATCCTGGGCCTTGGCGATCAGGGCGCGGGCGGCATGGGCATTCCGATTGGCAAGCTTGCCCTCTACACGGCTTGCGCGGGCATTCATCCGGCCCAGACATTGCCGATCATGCTGGATGTCGGCACCGATAATGCGGAGCGGCTGGCTGATCCCCTCTATATCGGCTGGCGGCATGAGCGCATTCGCGGCGATGAATATGATGCCTTTGTCGAAGAGGTAGTCTCGGCCATTCAGGGGCGCTGGCCCGATGCCTTGTTGCAATGGGAAGATTTTGCGCGCGGCAATGCGGGCCGCCTGCTGAACCGGTATCGCGACAGGCTCTGCACCTTCAATGACGATATTCAGGGGACGGCGGCCGCGGCCACAGGCACCATGCTCGCCGCGATCAAGGTCACCGGCATTCCGCTGACAGAACAGCGCATTGCGATTGTCGGCGCGGGCTCGGCAGGCTGCGGTATTGGCGGTTTGTTGCAGCAGGCGATGATTGAGGCTGGTCTCAGTCCGAAGGAAGCCAAGAAACGTTTCTATGCGATTGACCGCAACGGCTTGCTGGTTGATGGCATGGCGGGTATTGAGGACTTTCAGCGGCCTTTCGTGCAGCCGCGCTCGACTGTGCGCTGGTGGTGGCTGAAGAATCGCAAACACATCACCCTGCTTGATGTCATGCGCCGGGCTCGAATCACGACCCTGATCGGTGTTTCGGGTCAGCCCGGCGCCTTTGACGAAAAATCGATCCGCGTCATGGCCTCCAGGACATCGCGGCCTGTCATCTTCCCGCTGTCAAATCCCACCCATCGCGCCGAGGCCAAACCAGAAGACCTTGTGCGCTGGACGGAGGGGCGCGGCATTATCGGCTCGGGCAGTCCCTTCTCCAGGGTTCGCTGGAAGGGCCGCGACTTCAACATTTGCCAGACCAATAATTCCTATATTTTCCCCGGCGTTGGCCTTGGCGTCATCGCGACGGGGGCGAGGCGCGTCAGTGACGGCATGTTCATGGCGGCAGCCAAGGCACTGGGCGAGGTGTCGCCTGCCTTCAAGGAGCCGGAGGACGGGCTATTGCCAGCGGTGACGGCGCTGCGTGAGGTGGCCTTTCGTGTGGCCATGGCCGTCGGCGAACATGCCCAGTCAGAAGGGCTTGCGCCGCGCTGTGATCGGGCGACACTGGAAGCACGGGTCAGATCGCATATGTGGGATCCGGTTTATCGGGACTATGCCGCGCAAGGGCTTTGACGCTTCCTGCCCGGCCGGAAAAGGCCGGGGCCAAAGGGCTTCATGGTGAGAGGGACGCGCAATGGATATCTATCACGGCTGGTGTGACCTCAAGCCCGGCATTCGGGACATGGAATTTGTCGAGGCCTTCACGCATTACATGGAAATGCTGGAACGCGAGGGTGTGATTGCGGGCTGGCGGTTGATGCGCAAGAAACTTGGCCTTGCTCCCAGGCATCTGGGTGAGTTTCATTTCATGATTGAAGTGGCCGATCTCACCCAGCTCGACAGCGCCTTTGACTGGGTGGCGACGCGGGCCGACCCGATCGAGAGCGATCATTTCAGCGTCAATTCACTCGTCGAAAACATCACCTTCGCGCTCTATCGCGATTTTCCCGATGCCGTGCGTGAGCGGGGCGAGGAACAATTCTGAGATGAGCGATCTCCTCATTCGGGAAGCGCGTGCCGATGACCGGATGGCCCTCATTGCGCTGATGTCCGTCTTGCATGATAGCGAGGCCGCGCATGAGGCCAATCGCTCGTCAGGCGCTCTCTCGGGCGAGAGCCATCTCGACTGGGTGTTGCATGAGATTGACATGCTCGGCGGTGCGACGCTGGTGGCGGAGGTTGCCGGCGTTGTGGAGGGTTTTCTCTGCTATGCCGTCGAGGAGGATCCCGGCACTTTCGTCAAGCCTGAGATGCGCCGTCACGGCATGATCTGGGATATCTGCGTCAGCGCGGCGATGCGCGGGCGCGGCCTCGGCTCACGGCTGCTGCACGCGGCGGAAGCCGATCTTCTGGCGCGGGGCGTGCGTGAAATGCGGCTCTATGTGCTGGCGGCCAACAGCCGGGCGCGGGCGCTTTATGAGGAAGCGGGCTATGTCGATTATGAGCGGCTCATGGCCAAAAGGTTTTGAGGCTGGTGGTTTTGAGCCGGAAGCCCCTCAAAACAAAAACGCCCCCTGAAGAGAGGGCGTCCTGGTGGTTGGGGTGGCCTGAAATCAACCGGCCTCAAACCGGAATCAGGCCAGAATCAGGCCAGAATCAGGGACGTGCGGCAGGCTTCGGGGCCGGGATGCCGGATTCGCGCTGGGCGCGCTTGCGGGCCAGCTTGCGGGCGCGGCGAATGGCTTCAGCCTTTTCACGGGCGCGCTTCTCGGAGGGTTTCTCGTAGAAATTGCGCAACTTCATTTCGCGGAAGACACCTTCGCGCTGAAGTTTCTTTTTCAGAGCCTTCATGGCCTGATCGACGTTGTTGTCGCGGACGAGTACCTGCACGAGATATTCCTGCTTTGGCGTCAATAAGTTAGCGGCGGTCAGCCTTAATGGCCCCGCAAGTGAGCCGCCTATCTATCAAAGGAATCAGGGCTTGTCCACTCCCGGCCCGCAAAAGGGCTGTAAAAGGCCCATTATGTTCTGCCGATATTGCCCGTGATATTGCCGGGGCGCGCCTGGAACGCCATATTCGCCCCATGGCCATTCGCAAAATCGCCCGTATGGGGCATCCCGTCCTCGATCGCGTCGCCGCCCCTGTGCCAGACCCCGGCGCGGACTGGGTGCGGCTTCTGGTGGAGGACATGATCGAGACCCTGATTGACGCCAATGGGGCAGGGCTTGCCGCGACGCAGGTCTATGAACCGTGGCGGATCGTGATTTTTCAGGCGCCCGCCACCCGCGCCCCTGAGGGGCTGGCGGCGGCGGAGGTCTATGACCACACCGCGCCCCTGACCGTGCTCATCAATCCCGAAATCGAGATCATGGGGGAGGGACGGGAATCCGGCTGGGAAGGCTGCCTCTCGGTGCCGGGCCTGCGCGGGCTTGTGGCGCGGCCAGACGATATTCTCTATCGCGGCATCAGCCTGACGGGCGAGCGCATCGAGCGCCGCGCCAAGGGCTTTCATGCCCGTGTGGTGCAGCATGAGTGCGACCATCTGGACGGTATCCTTTATCCCCAGCGCATGGATGATCTCAGTCAACTGATTTTCGAGAGTGAATGGGGCCATCGCATTGCCGCGGCACGAGCGGCAAAAGAGCAGGCGCAACAGGAGGCCGGTCATGGCTGAGACAAGCAAAGGCACATCGCGTCCGGGGGGCAAAAGGCAGGGCGCGCCGGATCATCTGGCGGATGTGCGCGCCAGGGTGCTGGCGGCGGCGCTGCCTCATGCCGCTTTTGACGGCTGGAGCGGGCGCTTGCTGGCGGATGCTGCCAAGGCCGCGAAAATCAGCGAGGGCGACATGCGCCTCGCCTTTCCGAAAGGCGCGGTCGATCTCATCGATTATTTTTTGCAGGAAGGCGACCGGCTGATGCTGAAAGCGCTGGCGGGCCAGGACCTCGCCGCATTCAAAATCCGTCAACGCATCACACTCGCCGTGCGCGCCCGCATCGAGGTGGATCTGCCCTATCGCGAAGCCCTGCGCCGGGCGATTACCATGGCGGCGTTGCCGACATCGGGCGGGCTTGGCATCCGTGCGCTTTATCGCACGGTTGATGCGATCTGGCGGGCGGTGGGCGATACGTCCACGGATTTCAATTTCTATTCCAAGCGCGCGGTGCTGGCTGGCGTTTATTCGTCGAGCGTGATGCACTGGTTTTCGGACGAGAGTGCCGACCATGCCGATACATGGGCGTTTCTGGATCGGCGGATCGAGAATGTCATGCAGTTTGAAAAGGCCAAGGCGAGCGTCATGAAAGTCGGCGCGATGCTGCCTGATCCGCTCGCGCTCCTCAGCCGCTTGCGGTATCGCCGGAGCTAGGCTTCAGGGGCGTTTGCCGAGCGGATAAAGCGCGGTGACATGGCCCATCTTGCGGCCGGGACGGCTTTGCGATTTGCCATAGAGATGCAAGGCGTGGGCGGGCTTTGCGGCGATGCTGCGCCAGTCGTTCACATCATCGCCGATCAGATTGGTCATGATGGCATCGCTGTGGCGCGCGGGATCGCCGAGCGGCCAGCCGCAAATGGCGCGGATATGCTGTTCAAACTGGCTTACCGCGCAGGCATCCATTGTCCAGTGACCGGAATTGTGAACGCGCGGCGCGATTTCATTGACGAGCAGTTGCGGGCCTGGCGCGGATGGCGGCAGCACAAAAAGTTCAACGCCCATGACGCCGACATAATCAAGCTCGGCAACAATGCGCGCGGCCATGGCGCGGGCCTCTTTGGCAAGGCCTTCGCTGATATGCGCGGGCGCAAAGCTGCGATCAAGTATGTGGTTCTTGTGGATGTTTTCGACCGGATCATAGGCCGCGATGGTGCCATCAAGGCCACGGGCGACGACGACGGAGATTTCGCGCTCAAAGGGCACGAAGCCTTCAAGGACGCAGGCAACGCGACCAAGTTCGGCAAAACATTCGGCGCTGGTGGCGGTGTCCGAAATCCTGATCTGGCCCTTGCCATCATAGCCCATGCGGCGCGTCTTGAGGATGGCGGGCACACCGATGGTGGCAAGCGCTGTGGTCAGCGCCTGCTCATTGGCGATGTCGGCATAAGGCGCGACGGGGATGCCGCAGGCTGAGAGAAAGTTTTTCTCGATCAGGCGATCCTGCGCTGTGGCAAGCGCGCGGACACCTGGACGCACCGGCGCGTGTTCGGCCAGAATGCGCGCTGTCTCGGCGGGCACATTTTCAAATTCATAGGTGACGACATCAACGCTGTCGGCGAAGCGGGCGAGCGCTTGCGCATCATCATAGGCGGTGCGGGTGCCAAATGTCGCCACATCCATCGCGGGTGCGTCAGGGTCCGGGCAATAGATATGCGTGGCAAGGCCAAGCTCGGCGGCGGCGGCGGCCAGCATACGGCCCAGTTGTCCGCCTCCGAGAATGCCGATGCGGCCACCCGGCGCGATAAGCGGCGATGAAACGGACGAGTGATTGCTCACGTTGCAGGTCAGCCTTCTGTGGGGACTTCAGCGACGGCGTCGGTCTGGGCGGCGCGGAATGCATCCAGCCGGGCGGCGAGATCGGCGTCATGCAGGGCGAGGACGGCGGCGGCGAGGAGGCCGGCATTCTTGGCACCGGCGTCGCCGATTGCCAGGGTGCCGACGGGAATGCCGCCCGGCATTTGCACGATGGAGAGCAGGCTGTCCTGACCGTTCAGGGCTTTGGACTGCACCGGCACGCCAAAGACGGGGAGCGGCGTCAATGCGGCGGTCATGCCCGGCAGATGGGCGGCGCCACCAGCGCCCGCAATGATGATCTGGAGGCCGCGGTCACGCGCGGTGGTGGCATAGTCATAAAGCCGCCCGGGTGTGCGATGGGCGGAGACGATGCGCGCCTCGTAGGCGATACCAAGGCTTGTCAGCATGTCGGCGGCATGTTTCATGGTTGGCCAGTCTGACTGGCTGCCCATGATGATACCGACCAAGGCCTTGCTGTTTGCCATTTGCGATCCGGTCTGCCTGGCTCACGCGGGAGGTCTCGACCCCCGGTGGCGAATTCGGAAAGCGTGGCAGTATAGGCATGGGCCGCTGAATGGCAAGGCAGCGTATTTGGCGCTTTTGATGCGTTTTTTGCCCGGATAGCCCTGGGTATGTGGCATCGGGCGTGGCATCAAATCGCGAAGGGTGGCATTTTCTCAGCAGCGCGACTCACTGATGGGTCCTTGAGGGGCGGTCGCGCCAAGGCTGGATGGGGATATGACGGTCAAGAACGGCGCGACCGCCGGTCAACCGGACAAGGCGGCAAACCTGCAAGAGACCATTAAAAAGCTTCAGGCCGAGACCGAGCAGTTGCGCGGCGAACTCGCACGACTCGAAGAAAAGCTGCGCGTCGCCGAAGAGCTGGCCGATCGCGATCCGCTGCTGCCGGTTTTGAACCGGCGCGCCTTTTTGCGGGAAATGACGCGCGAGATTGCCCTGATGCGGCGCTATCAGGAGCGCGCCGGCCTGATCTGTTTCGACATTGATAATTTCAAGCAGATCAATGACACGCATGGCCACAAGGCTGGCGACATGGTGCTGGAATATCTCGCCCATCTCATCATGGAGCATGTGCGCGAGACCGATATCGTTGCCCGTCTGGGTGGCGATGAGTTTGCGGTTTTGCTGGTAAGAGCCGATGAGGCCACAACCCGCGACAAGGCAGCGGCCCTGGCGCGGATCGTGGCGGAAGAGCCGCTGGTGATTGCAGGTGCGGCGATGGCGCTGTCGATTTCGACGGGGGCGATTGCCTTCAGCAGCGATGAGGACGCCGAGGCGGCCCTGGCGCGGGCCGATCAGGTGATGTATGCGGCAAAACGCGCCCGAAAATAATCAGGCGGTGATATCGGGAAAGAGAATATCCTGGATCTCCTGAATACGGTCGCGCAGGGCGAGCTTGCGCTTTTTCAGGCGTTTGATTTGCAGGTGATCGGGCATGGCGGAGTCTTCAAGCGCACGAATGGCCGCGTCAAGGTCACGATGTTCCACCTTGACTTGCGCCAGTGATTTCCTGAGCTGATCTTCTTCCTGTTCCGTCATCTCCGCCTTTTTCCCGGTGGCGACGGGAGACAACTTGCCCCGCGACTGAGCGGTTCTATCCCGTAGGTGGATCGGGGGGCAAGACCTAGCTTTTGGAGCGACCAGATGAACCAAGTCGAGAGCCGATCCTTTCGGGATTATTCCCTTGCCCTTTATGAGCAGGAAGGCGTGCGCGAGGCCTTGTTGTGCTTGCAGGATCAGCAGGGGCTGGAGGTCAACATGGTATTGCTTTGCGTCTATGGCGCGGCTTGCGGCGAGGATCCGCTGAGCGAAGCCGAGATGGAGCGCCTCGTGCGCATCGCCTGGGCCTGGGGGCGGGAGGTTGTGGCCCCGCTGCGCCATGCCCGTCGCGCGCTCAAGACCCTGCCTTGCCAAAATGGGACAGAGGCCTTGCAGAATGATGTGAAACGGCTGGAACTGGATGCCGAATGGGCGATGCAGGCGGCGCTGGAGCAGGAAAAGGGCGAGCGGGCGCGTTATGTGAACGCGCCGGAAGAATGCCGGGGGGTGGCGCAGGCCTCCTTCGCCGTTTATCTGGCCGCCGAAGGCAAGCTCCTCTCATCGGCGGGTGAGGATGATTTCGCCGATGTGCTGGAAGCGGCCTTCCCGGTTTAGGGCTTGCGCACAGGTGTACGCTTGCCGCCCTTGATATTCTCGCCCCAGCGCTTTGCTTCCGGGGCCTTCAGGCCAAAAAGATCGAGAACGCGACAGACGGAATGGGTGACGATGTCGTCAATCGTTTTGGGCTCGGCATAAAAGCCGGGCACAGGCGGGGCGATGATGGCGCCGATTTCACTGAGCTGCGTCATGCTGCGCAAATGGCCGGTGTGGAGCGGTGTTTCGCGCAGCATCAGCACGAGGCGGCGACGCTCTTTGAGCACCACATCAGCGGCCCGTGTCAGCAGGCTTGATGTGACGCCGGTGGCAATTTCCGACATGGAGCGGATGGAGCAGGGGGCGACAACCATGCCGAGGGTGTTGAACGAGCCGCTGGAAATGGCGGCGCCAATATCCTCGATGCGGTAGCGCGTATGCGCGAGCTTCTCGACATCCTTGGGGCTGAGGCCGGTTTCATAACCAAGCGTCATTTCTGCCGCCCTGGTCATGACGAGGTGGGTTTCGACGCCCAGTGAAGCGGCGATTTCAAGCAGGCGCACGCCATAAATCACGCCAGACGCGCCAGATATGCCCACGATCAGACGTGATGCCTTTGCTGTGGAGGGTGCCGGGATTTTGCTCATGGCGCTCAGGTTAACATCTCCTTTGGCTTCATTGCGAGAAGGCTTCGATTTCTTGGTGAACATGTGGACGAGGCGTCAAAAAAGAGTCATGCTTTTCAACCCTGCCCTATGGCGGGTTCAGGCCGGGTCTTTTGACCCCTCCGACCCCGGATAGGGCGCATACCTGACGAAAGGTAGGTTGGACATGGCTTTGGAGTCTCATATTGCTGAGCTTCGCGAACGTCACCGGGCACTGGAACAGGAGATTGAACGGGAAATACACCATCCCAGCAGTGATGATCTGCATATCGCCGAACTGAAAAAGTCGAAACTCCGATTGAAGGAAGAAATCGAGCGATTTATGGGCCGGGCACAATACGCCGCCTAGGCAATCATCACCAGCAATGTTCCAGAGCCGGGCCAAGTGCCCGGCTCTTTTTATGCCGGGCACTCATTTGATGGCTTGCAGATGCGACATGGCGGGACTTGCATTGCGGGCGGGCCCTTGAAAGAGTCCGGTCACAGCATGGCGGCAGGCGGGGAGAAAATGGCGTTTTATCAGGACATCTATAATGGCTGGCGGCATGACCCTGTCGGTTTCTGGGCGCAGGCCGCCAAAGAGATCGACTGGATCACGCCACCGCAGACGATCCTCTCGGAATCAGGCGGACTGACGCGCTGGTTTGAAGGCGCAAGCTGCAACACCTGCTGGAATGCCCTCGACCGGCATGTGGCGGCAGGACATGGGTCACGCCTGGCGCTGATTTACGATTCAGCAATGACGGGCAAGGTCAAAAAATTCACCTATGCCGAACTCACCGACAAGGTGGCGCATTTTGCAGGTGTGCTGCAAGCGCATGGTGTTGGCAAGGGGGACCGCGTTGTCGTCTATATGCCGATGGTGCCACAGGCTGTGGTGGCGATGCTGGCCTGTGCGCGCCTTGGCGCCATTCATTCCGTTGTGTTTGGCGGCTTTGCGGCCAAGGAACTGGCGACGCGTATTGATGATGCCAAGCCCAAGCTCATCATCTCGGCCTCATGCGGTCTTGAGCCGGGTCGTGTGATTGCCTATAAGCCGCTGCTCGACAAGGCGATCGAGTTCGCGGTGCACAAGCCCGAGGCCTGCATCATTTTCCAGCGCTCGCAGCTTGCCGCCGACATGGTGGGGGGTCGAGACTTCGACTGGAAAGCGGCAATGGACAAGGCGCGCGCCGAAGGGCGCAAGCCTGATTGCGTCAGCGTGGCCGCGACGGACCCGCTTTATGTGCTTTACACATCAGGCACGACGGGCAAGCCCAAAGGCGTTGTGCGCGACAATGGCGGCCACATGGTGGCGCTCAAATGGTCGATGAAGCATATCTACAATGTCGATCCGGGCGATGTTTACTGGGCGGCGTCGGATGTCGGCTGGGTGGTTGGTCACTCCTACATCGTTTATGGCCCGCTGCTGCATGGCTGCACGACGATTTTGTTTGAGGGCAAGCCCGTGGGTACGCCCGATGCGGGCACGTTCTGGCGCGTGGTGCGCGATCACAAGGTCAAAGTGCTCTTCACGGCACCAACGGCTTTCCGCGCGATCCGCAAGGAAGACCCGCAAGGCACACGCCTGCATGATTATGATCTCTCTTCGCTGAAAGCCCTTTATCTCGCAGGCGAGCGCGCTGACCCGGATACGATCAAATGGGCCGAGCGCATGTTGTCGCTACCGGTCATCGATCATTGGTGGCAGACGGAAACCGGCTGGGCGATTGCCGCCAATCCGCTCGGCATTGAAAAACTGCCGGTGAAATATGGCTCGCCCACCGTCGCCATGCCTGGCTATGAGGTGCATGTGGTGGATGAATCCGGCAAGCAGGTGGCGGCGGGTGCAACGGGTGCGATTGTCATCAAGCTGCCTTTGCCGCCGGGATGCCTGCCGACGCTCTGGCAGAATGATGAAGGCTTTCGCCATTCCTATCTGGAGGATTTTCCGGGCTATTACAAAACCGCCGATGCAGGCTATGCCGATGCGGATGGCTATCTTTACATCATGAGCCGGACCGACGACATCATCAATGTCGCGGGCCACAGGCTCTCAACAGGCGCGATGGAAGAAGTGCTCGCGTCGCATCCCGATGTTGCCGAATGTGCGGTCATCGGTATTGCCGACGCACTCAAGGGGCAGGCGCCGGTTGGCTTTCTGGTGCTGAATGCCGGTGTCACGCGCAGCAATGAAGAGATTGAGAAGGAGGCTGTGCAATTGATCCGTGACCGGATCGGTCCGGTCGCGGCCTTCAAGAGCGCCATGGTGGTGCAGCGTCTGCCCAAGACGCGATCCGGCAAGGTGCTGCGCGGGACGATGCGCAAGATTGCGGATGGCGAGGCTTATAACCCGCCTGCGACGATTGAAGACCCGTCCGTGCTTGATGAAATATCGGGCGTGCTGGCAGGTGCCGGATTGCGCCGCGCAAATGGCCAGGGCGAAAGCTGATCGGGTGGCGGGCGCGAAAAGAAAAAGACGAGCTTAAAGCTCGTCTTCATCTTCTTCGATTTTCACATCCTTGAGCTTGGCAAAGACGCTGTCGGCGTCATAGCGGCGTTCGCCTTCTTCGGCGCCGTGACGGCTCTGCTCATGCTTGACATCAGGACCGGCAATCGTTGCATGCAGGGGCTCGACCGGTGCACCGGCGGTTTCGCTGGCGGGCAGCAGTGTCTCGACAATCGTACCGTCCTTGATGCCCTTGCGGCGTTCGCGCTCAACGCGGCGGGCCGCTTTCTGAACCGACGCGTCGAGTTCGATCTGGGTGCAAAGGCCGAGCGTCACCGGATCAACCGGTTTGATGTTGGCCGAGTTCCAATGCGAACGGTCACGCACGCTCTGGATTGTCGGCTTGGTTGTGCCGACAAGTTTGGAAACCTGCGCGTCGGTGAGTTCGGGATGATTGCGCAAAAGCCAGGCAACGGCGTCCGGGCGGTCCTGACGGCGTGAGACGGGCGTGTAGCGCGGGCCCTTGCGCGGCGCGACGGGCGGCAGCTTGTATTTGCTCTCGGCGACCTTGAGGCGCGTTGCGGGATCAGCCTGGCAGCGCTCGATTTCCGCGCGGCTCAACTGGCCGGACGCGACCGGGTCCATGCCTTTGATGCCCTGGGCGACATCGCCATCAGCAATGCCTTTCACTTCAAGGACATGCAGGCCGCAAAAGTCAGCGATCTGGTCGAAGGAGAGGGCCGTGTTGTCAACCAGCCAGACGGCGGTTGCTTTGGGCATGAGGGGCTGAGTCATAATGATTTCCTCTGATCCACCCGGCGCCTCCGCCAAGTGAACCCTTTTCTCGACAGCGAGATGAATGGGTATGCCGCCTATATAGGGCGAAATTATCCGAATTGAAAGCAGGAACAGTCGGGTCTTTGCCGACTCAGCCGGGTGTCAGCAGGATTTTGCCGATATGACTGCTTTTTTCCATAAGATCGTGGGCTTTGGCGGCCTGCGACATGGGGAAAATGCTGTCCACGGGTTGCCTGATGCGGCCCGTTTCGAGGAGGGGCCAGAGTTTTTCACGCACGGCGCGGGTCAGAGCGGCTTTTTCTTCGACCGTCCGGCCCCTGAGTGTCGAACCGGTCAGGGTCAGGCGCTTGAGCATGAGGGGCAGGAGGTTCAGTTCCAGCTTGAAGCCGCTCATGAAGGCGATATTGACGATGCGGCCATCCTGCGCGGCGCAGGCCATGTTGCGCTGGACATAATCACCGCCGACCATATCGAGGATGACGTCGACGCCGCGGCCATCGGTGAGGCGCTGGACCTCTGCAACAAAATCCTTGTCGCGGTAGTTGATCGCCGCGCTGGCCCCAAGTTTGAGACAGGCGGCGCATTTCTCCGCCGAGCCTGCCGTGGCGATGACGCGGGAACCGAAGGCCGAGGCCATCTGGATGGCGGCTGTGCCGATGCCGCTGGTGCCGCCATGGATGAGAAAGGTTTCGCCGCTGACGAGACGTCCGCGCTCGAAAACATTGGTCCAGACGGTCATCAGCGCTTCGGGCAGGGCGGCAGCATCCACCAGGCTGATGCCCTGGGGGACAGGCAGGACATGGGATTCGTGCACGGTGCAATATTGTGCATAGCCGCCACCTGCCATGAGGGCGCAGACGGGGTCGCCGACCTTCCAGAGCGTGACGCCGGGGCCAATGGCTGCAATCGTCCCTGAGGCCTCCAGACCCATGATGGGTGACGCGCCGGGCGGCGGGGGATAGAGCCCGATACGCTGCATCAGGTCGCCACGATTGACGCCTGCGGCGGCGATTTTGATCAGCACTTCGCCATGCGCCGGTTCGGGACAGGTGACATCGCTCCAGGCGAGTTTTTCGGGTCCGCCGGGCTCGGTGATGGTGACGGCTTGCATCATGCGGGGAAGCGCGGGGGGCAGGCTTGCCATGGGCTGCTCTCATTTTTGCGTCAAAGGCTGTCTTGAAGGTCTAGACCCTCCCCGGCAAACTGGCAATGTTGCGCAAGGCGGGGCGCGCGGGGAGGGCATGAGCAAGGGAGCCGAGAGCATGGAACGGGATGATCTGGAGCCGCGAAAGCGGCGGGGCGAGGCACTCGCGGCACTCGCCAAGGAAGATTTGGGGCTTCTGGGTCTGGCCGAACTTGAAGGGCGAATCACGGCGCTTGAGGCTGAAATTGCCCGCATCAGGGTCGAAATCGGAAAAAAACACGGAACACGCTCCGCAGCGGAGGCCTTGTTCAAAAAATAATTTCGCCGCCCGTCCGGTTTGAGAACTCCGGATTTTCGCCATTTTTCCGGTTTCCGGCTGTGGAATGGTCCGATTATGAGACAATTTTGCATGGATCGGACGGTTCAGGGATTTGAACCAGGGTTAACTTCTCGTTAGATTTGTCGCTGCTAGTGTGTTCTACGCGTTATCCGTCCTCTGGATTGAGCGGTATTTGCCGCTAAGATGACGCCTCCCTGTTAGAACTGAGCCGCGGACCTATCCGCGGCTCTTTTTTTGGTGCAAGACTTCGAGCCGCGCGATGTGGCGCTGGCACGATTGTTGATCCTCCCCTGACAAGAGTGTGCCGCATGGGGACAGGGAATGAACGACCAAGACAGCAATGATCTGAATGATGTGGGTTTTGCGGATGCCGAATGCATCTCGCTTTCCCAATTCATGGCGTCGGGGCTTTTCCAGCGCACCTATGAAGAGGGCATGCGCCTTGTCGAAGAGACCTCAGCCTATCTTGACGGTCCGGGCCGGGATGCCTCACGCGGCCTGTCGCGCGAGGCCTCGCTTGCCTATGCCAGCGAAAGCATGCGCCTCACGACCCGGCTGATGCAGGTGGCCGCCTGGCTTCTGGTGCGCAAGGCACTGCATGAAGGTGAAATCACCCCGGATGAGGCGGGTGCCGAGAAATACCGGCTCGCGACCAAGGATATTGCGCGGGCGCCACGGCATTCCGGTGCCGAAGCGCTGCCAGAACGGCTGCTCGACCTGATTTCACGCTCGGAGCGGCTCTATGCCCGGGTGGAGCGGCTTGATAGCCAGCTCCGCCTCAATCTCGCCAATCCGGCATCTGTGGCGCAACCGATGGCGGCGCATTTTGCCCGTGTGGAAGAGTTTTATCGCGAGACCCTCGAGGGTGAACTTGCCCCGCGACCCCATTTTGGCCGCCGGATGCGCAGACCAGACTGATCAAGCGCCGGTTCAACAAAAAAAGCCCCGCATTGCGGGGCTTTTTGCATCTTGCGGCGGCGGGCTTACTTCGTGCCCAGATTGCCGAATTTCTGCTTGAAGCGGCTGACGCGACCACCACGGTCGAGGAGCTGGGCGTTACCGCCGGTCCAGGCCGGATGTGTGGTCGGGTCGATGTCGAGCGTCAGTGTGTCGCCTGCGGCACCCATGGTCGACTTTGTCTGGAACTGGGTCCCGTCATTCATGACCACGTTGATGATGTGATAGTCGGGATGAATGTCTTTTTTCATGGCTCAGCGCTTTCAGCAGGCGGCTCGTCGGAAATGGCGTTTCTGGCTCAGGGCGCACGACCTTTCAGGATCAGCGCCACCGAATGGGGGCTTATAGCGAAGACCAGAGAGGCTGGCAAGGGTGCAAGTAAGGGTGGGATCTGGCGCTTTTGCCAGATTTTGTGCCGACATGCCGCAGAATGCTTTGATCCAGCAACATTGTTGCGGGAGCCACTCGTTGCTATATGACGGGGACCTGTCCCGATCTGCGGGGCGCCTGAGGGCGCTGTCTTGCGGATTTTCACTTTCCCAGTCATGGCGCAGCATATGAGCGAGGCTAATAATCCCATCGTCGAGGCGATCGAGGCGGAGGCCGTCCGGCGCCAGCGATCACGTGCTGTGCGCCCGATTGTCGGTCTGTTCCCCTTCGTGCTGCGCTACAAGACGACGCTGGTCTGCGCCTTTGTGGCGCTATGCGTGGCCACCGGTTCGACGCTGGTCGTGCCCATGGCGGCGCGGCGCTTGATGGATCAGGGTTTTTCCAAGGCGAGCGCCGGCTTTATCGATCAGTATTTTCTGGCGCTTATCGGTGTGGCGCTGGTGCTGGGCGTGTCGAGCGCGACGCGGTTTTATTTTGTGAGCTGGATTGGCGAACGCGTCGTCTCGGACCTGCGCGAGGCGGTCTATGCCCATGTGATGCGTCTGTCCCCGGCCTTCTTTGAAGTGACACGCACGGGCGAAGTGCTTTCGCGTCTGACAGCCGACACCACGCTCATCAAAACGGTTGTGGGTTCGTCGGCCTCGGTGGCGTTGCGCAACTTCTTCATGTTCATCGGTGCGGCCGTGATGATGGCGGTGACGAGCCCCTGGCTCTCGGCGCTGGTGCTGCTCGCCATTCCGATGATCATGCTGCCGCTGATCCTGATGGGGCGCTGGGTGCGTTCGCTGTCGCGCACCAGTCAGGACCGGCTGGCCGATACGAGCGCCATGGGCATGGAAACGCTTAACGCCATTCAGACCGTGCAGGCCTTTACGCATGAGAAGGTGGATACGAACCGCTTTGCCGCGGCTGTCGAAAGCGCCTTCACCAGCGCGACCCAGCGCATAACGGCGCGCGCCGTGCTCACGGCGCTTATCATGTTTCTCGGCATGACATCGGTTGTCGGGGTGCTGTGGTTCGGGGCCAAGGCCGTGCTTGCCGATCAGATGACGGGCGGGGCGCTGGTGCAGTTCATTCTCTATGCCGTCTTCGCAGCGGGCGCCCTGGCGGCCCTGTCGGAAGTCTGGGGCGATGTGCAGATGGCGGCGGGCGCAACGGAGCGTCTGATCGAATTGTTGCAGGTGAAGCCTGAAATCGCCGCGCCCGCACAGCCCAGGGCTTTGCCCCTGCCGCCGCGTGGCGACATCCGATTCAGCAATGTGACCTTTGCTTATCCGACGCGCCCGGATCGTTCGGCGCTGCATGATTATTCGCTGACCGTGAAGGCGGGCGAGACGGTGGCCCTGGTCGGGCCCTCCGGCGCCGGCAAGAGCACGGTCTTCCAGCTTTTGTTGCGCTTCTTCGATCCCCAGTCCGGCGCGATCACCCTTGATGGCGTTGGGCTGCGTGAGGCCGATCCGCAAGAGGTGCGGCAGCGTTATGCGCTGGTGCCGCAAGAGACAGTTGTGTTCGGCATGAGCGTGGCCGAGAATATCCGCTATGGGCGGCCCGACGCTTCGATTGAGGCTGTGCGCGAGGCGGCCAAAGCGGCGCGCATACATGATTTTATTGTCACCTTGCCACAGGGCTATGACACGCAGGTGGGCGAACGCGGCGTGACCCTTTCGGGGGGGCAGCGCCAGCGCATTGCCATTGCGCGCGCCATTCTGCGCGACGCCCCCGTGCTGCTGCTGGATGAGGCGACGAGCGCGCTCGATGCTGAATCCGAGACACTGGTTCAGGCAGCCCTGGAAGGGCTGATGAAAGGCCGCACAACGATTGTGATTGCGCATCGACTGGCGACGGTTCTGAAGGCTGATCGCATCATCGTCATGGATGAGGGCCGTATCGTTGCCATGGGCACGCATGATGAACTTGTCAAGCAGGGCGGGCTTTATGCGCGTCTGGCGCGGCTGCAATTTGCGGGCGACCTCGTGCTGCGCGAACGCGGCGATTTTCTGGCCGGTCAGGTTGCTGGCGCGTAAGGGAGGGGATGAGATGCCGAAATATGTGAAGGGCGCGGTCTATGTGCTGCTCGCCTTGGGTTTCATTTGTGGCGTTCTCTATTGGCGGTTCCTGTCGGCGGCGGGATATTTCACGGCTGTCAAAGTGGATGTGCCGGCCGATTGCCGGGCCATTGCCTCGGTGCCGGGGCCGGAAGATATCGCCATTGATCGCGAACGCGGCATTGCCTATGTCTCGGCAACGGATCGCCGATTGGCGCGCTCCAATCTGCCCGGCGCCAAGGGCGTGCGCGGCGGGATTTATACAATTGATCTGACACGCGATGTGGCGGACTGGACGCTTGCTCCCGTGACACCTGCGACACCTGCCGATTTCCGTCCGCATGGGATCAGCCTCTTTGTGATGCCGGATGGGGCGCGGCGGCTCTTTGTCGTCAATCATCCTGCAGACGGTGGCCAGAGCATCGACATATTGGATGTGGCGGAAAACGGCGACCTCTCGCTTTTCAAAAGCGTCACCAGCCCCCTGCTTGTTTCACCCAATGATGTGGTTGCCGTGGGGCCGGACAATTTTTACGTGACGAATGATCACGGCACGCCGAGTGACAGCGGCAAGATGATTGATGATGTGCTACTGCTCGGCCATGCCAATGTCGTGCATTATGACGGCAAGACAATGAGCCAGGCGGCCGATGGTCTCGTCTATGCCAATGGCATCAATGCGAGTGCGGATGGACGGCATATCTATGTAGCGTCATCGCTCGGCATGGCCCTGCATGTCTATGATCGCGATCTCGTGAGCGGCAAGCTGACGGCGGTTGATTATGCAAGGCTCGGCACGGGCGTTGATAATATTGATGTCCAGCCTGATGGCTCGCTGCTGATCGCGGCTCATCCGCATATGCTTGACCTTCAGGCGCATGCCGCCGACCCCGGGAAATTGTCGCCCAGCCAGGTCGTGCGTGTGGTGCCCGGCGCGCAGGGGGGCGGGGAAGCGGCAACGATTTATCTCAATAATGGCGAAGAGATTTCAGCGGCAAGCGTCGCCGCCGGCTATCAGGACAAGATGCTGATTGGCGATATTTTTGATCCGAAGATTCTGGTCTGTCATCAGTCGCGCGAGATGAAGGCCTATTGAAGTCGTGGATGACCCGCCTGAAGCGGGTCATGACGGTGATAATCATTTGGCGCTCACCCCGGATTTATTCCCGGGATGACTGGCGCCATTGTTTCTCACCGTTCGGTCAGCTTGAACTCGATGCGCCGGTTGCGCTTGAAGTCCTTGGGGTCAAGCGGCTGGAACTCGCCAAAGCCTGCGGCGACGAGATGCTCTGGCGGCACGCCTTGCGCGATCATGAATTTCACGACCTCAATGGCGCGCGCACTGGAGAGATGCCAGTTGGAGGGATATTGCGCGGTGTTGATCGGATTGGCGTCGGTATGGCCATCGACGCGCAAGACCCAGTGAATGTCGCCGGGGATTTCACTGGCGATCTGTTTCACGGCTTCGGCGATCTGCTGGAGGTCGGCGCGACCGGCGGGATTGATCTCGGCCGAGCCTGAGTCAAAAAAGATTTCCGATTGCATCGCGAAACGGTCGCCGACAATTTCGATGTCGGGCCGATCGCCAAGGATTTTGCGCAGCCGTCCGAAAAACTCGGAGCGATAGCGGGCAAGCTCCTGCACCTTCTGGGCAAGGGCGGCGTTGAGCCTGCGTCCCAGATCAGCGATCTGGGCCTGGCTCTCCCGGTCACGTTGTTCGGAGGCATCGAGGGCGTCTTCGAGCGTGGCAAGCTGACGGCGCAGGGCGGCGATCTGCTGATTGAGCAATTCGACCTGCGACAGGGCCTGATCGGAAATCTGCTTTTGTTTGCTGAGTTCGTCTTTCAGCGTTGTCACGGCATCACCCGCGCCAGCGCTCTCGCCGATTTTGGCGAGCAAGGCGTCCTTGTCGCTTTGCGCGGCGGCGAGCGAATCCTGCAAGGCGGCAATTGTTGTCTGCAGATCGGCCTTTTCGCTGCGCTCCAGCGCAAGCTGCGAGACGAGTTCGGCAATCTGGCTTTTCAGATTATCGAGGACTGAGTCCTTGTTGGAGACAAGCTGGGTCAGGAAAAACTGCGTGATGACAAAAATCGTCAGCAGGAAAATCAGGACGAGCAAAAGGCTCGACAGGGCGTCCACAAAGCCCGGCCAATAGTCAACGGTGGGAGCGCCGCCGCGAATGCGCCTTCTGCCAATGGCCATGATTTATCCCTGCCTGCCGATTTTTTCTGCGAGGTCTTTCATGATGGGCTGCATGGCGAGCTGCTGTTCGGCAAGCTGGCGCACGAGCTGCTGCTCATTGCGAAGCTGCTCGGTCAGTGCTGTCACCTGACCGGCAAGCGCCATCAGCGCATTGGAATGGGCTGCGCTATCGGTGCCACCGGTGAGCGCCTGTTCGATGCGTTGCAGGCGTTTGGTGGTGTCGCCCAGCATGCCGGGCGAAACAGGATCATCCGCCGAGAGATTGGTGACAGTGGAGAGCCATTCTTCCAGCTCGTTATAGAAGCGGTTTTGCGCTTGTCCTGCCTGCAGATCGAGAAAGCCGAGCACAAGCGAACCGGAGAGACCAAAGAGCGAGGAGGAAAAGGCCGTGCCCATGCCGCCAAGCGGCCCTTCAAGTCCGGCCTTCAGATTGGCAAAAACCGTGGCCGGGTCGGCGTCCTCGACATTGAGGGCATGGATGGTGGTGCCAACGGAGGTGACGGTGATGAGCAGGCCCCAGAAGGTGCCGAGCAGGCCGAGGAAAATCAGCAGGCCGATAGCGTAACGCGAGATTTCGCGCTGCTCTTCCAGACGTGAGCCGATGCTGTCGAGGAGCGAGGACAAAGAAAGCGCATTGAGCTGCATGCGGCCTTTGCGCTCACCGAGCATGGTTGCCATGGGTGCGAGCAGGCGGGGCGGCTTGGGCAGCGTCAGACCGGGATCGGCGCGGCGAAACTCGTTCACCCATTTCACTTCCGGGTTGAGGCTCAAGACCTGCCGGAAGGCATAGAGGATGCCGATGATGAGCACGCCGACGATCAGCCCATTGAGGCCGGGATTGTTCTTGAAGGCGCTTTGAATATCGGGCAGGAGGATCGCCGCGATGACGGCGACCAGACCAAGAAACAGCACCATGCGGGTGATATAGGCGCCGGGGCGGGAGAGCGCCGTGCCGTCATCATAGGATTTGGCCATTTGTATCGTCCTTGCTCCTCAGGGGCGACGCGGCTCAGCGCGTGGCAAACATGATATCAACGCGGTCGCGCGGACCATTATCCTGCGCGGCGGGGAAAGCGCGCACAACCAGCCGCTCCCCGGCAATGCCTCTGTCCAGCAGTTGCGCACGCACGGCGAGTGCGCGCTTGAGCGCGATGCGCCGAGGATTTGTGCTCTGGCCATTTTCCGTGTCGCCGCCATAGGCGCGGATTTCCAATCGTCCCATGCGGTGGCTGAAATCGCTCGCGAAGCTGTCGAGATCGGCGCGGGCTTGCGGCAACAAGACAGCCTCAGAGGGCGCGAACAGGATGCGGGCAAGAGCCGGAACGGGCGTCGGCAAATCGGGATCGACATCGCCCATGACGTGTGCGGCGGCGCCAAGTTCGCGGTCCACTGTCTCGATGCTTCTGGAATCAGGCGTGCTGGCCTCTGCCTGCGACAGGAGGATCAGGGGTAGAATGAGAATGAGGCGCGCGCGAAGACCGATCATGAACGCTACCAGGATGTGCAGGCCAGAAGTCTGAAATGTCGAAGGCAAGGTCAGTCTAGGCGCGAATGAGACGTGCGAACAGACCTCCCGGCATCGCCGCAGCAATGTTCGGGCATCATGGTAAGGAAATCGGGCAAAAATTTGACCCGGCTGGTTTCACGCCGCGCTGTGGGCGTGTTTCAGCGCCGTGGCAAGCTGCTTCATCAGAAGCTCATTGCCCGCCACGATGCTGCCTGAGGCGAGCATGTCTTCGCCACCGGCGAGATCGGCAACATAGCCGCCGGCTTCGCGCACCAGAACGATGCCTGCGGCCATGTCCCAGGGGGCAAGATTTGCTTCCCAATAGCCATCGAAACGGCCCGCCGCAACATAGGCAAGGTCGAGCGAGGCAGCGCCCATGCGGCGCACACCGGCTGATTCAGCCATGACCTTGCGAAGCTCTGTCAGGAAGAGCTCGTGGCCGGGGCGGCCAAGATTGGGGATGCCGCAGGCGATGACGGACTGGCTGAGTTCGCGTCTTGCGGCCACGCGGATACGGCGATCATTGAGAAAGGCGCCTGCGCCTTTCTCGGCGGTGAAGAGTTCATCCGTGATCGGATTGTAAACAACGCCCGCAACAATGACGCCATCGCGTTCAAGGCCAATCGAAATGGCAAATTGAGGAATTGAATGCAGGAAGTTGGTGGTGCCATCCAGCGGGTCAATGATCCAGCGATGCGATTTGTCGGGGCCTTCAACGATGCCGCCTTCTTCCATGAGAAAGCTGTAGCCGGGGCGCGCCCTGGACAGCTCCTCAAAGATTGTCTTTTCGGCCTTGCGATCCGCCGCCGTGACAAAGTCCCCCGGGCCCTTGACGGAGACCTGAAGATTTTCGACCTCGCCAAAGTCGCGCTGAAGCCCGCGCGCCGCCTTGCGGGCAGCGGCGATCATGACGCTCATAACGGGTGTGTGGCGGGCCATGGGGCTTTCTCGCGCGGCTGATCAATCGGCGCGGCGCAGATAGGTGATTTCATTGGTGTCAACGACGATACGTTCGCCAACGCCAACAAAGGGGGGAACCATGACGCGAACGCCATTTTCGAGAATAGCGGGTTTGTAGGACGACGTTGCCGTCTGACCCTTGACGGTGGGTTCTGTCTCGGTGATTTCGAGCGTCACCTGATCGGGCAACGAAATGCCAAGCGCCTTGCCTTCGTGGCTTTCGACCGTGACCTTCATGCCGTCCTGAAGAAAGGCCGCACGTTCGCCAACCCAGTCGGTCGCCAGTTCGATCTGCTCATAGGTTTCATTGTCCATGAACGTCAAAACGCCATCGGTCTCGTAGAGAAACTGGTAGTCCTTCTGCTCAAGACGAATGCGCTCAACCGTTTCAGCCGACCGGAAGCGCTCATTGAGCTTGCGGCCATCGACCAGATTTTTCAGTTCAACCTGCGCGAAGGCACCGCCCTTGCCGGGTTTGACGTGTTGCACCTTGACGGCGGCCCAGATGCCACCTTGATGCTCAATCACATTGCCGGGGCGAATTTCATTGCCATTGATCTTCATGGTCGTTCTCGAATGTTGGTCGATTATTGGCTGGGGCCGCTCCCTCCTGTCGCGTTGCCGCACGCCGAAAGACGCGCCGCAGCGCGCATGGCAGACAGGATGAAGAGACCGATGGGCGCTCTGATAGCATCAAGGGCAGCCAAGGCCAACGCATTTCGCGCCGTGGCTGCGTGGGGGATACTTATTTGACAGCTTTTTTATCGGTTTTGGCGCTGCCCGATGTGAGCTGCTTGATCTGACCATCGACCTTGGCCTGAATTTCCGTGGTGATTTCAGGCTCGATCACGGTACGCAGAGTCTTGTCCTCATAGCCGCTTTTCTCGGCAATGGTGAGCCAAAGCAGGGCCGCAGAGACATCACGCGTGACGCCCTGGCCGAGATAATAGAGGCGCGCGAGCTTGTCCTGCGCCAGACCATCGCCGCGCAGGGCGGCTTCGGTGAACCATTTGGCGGCTGTCGTCTCATCCTTGTCGACGCCTGTACCATCCAGATAGGCAAAGCCGAGTGCCGTCTGGGCGCCGGGCAAGCCGGCCTTGGCCGCATCGCGCAGGCGAATGGCGGCCAGCTGCGGATTCTTCTCAACACCGGTGCCATCCTGAAGCATGAGGCCCAACTGGTAAGCGGCTTCGGTATGGCCCTGATCGGCTGCGAGCTCGAAGAGGTAGGCGGCGCGTTTCATATCCTGCGGCTTGCCCTTGCCAGACGCATAGAGCGAGCCGAGATAATATTGGCCACTGGCATTGCCGGATTTGGCTGAGGCTTCAAAAAATTTGCCGGCCTTGTCCAAATCGACGGGACCGCCATTGCCGGAGAGATACATCAGGCCCAATTCGGCCTGCGAGGCGGCATGGTTTTGCGCTGCGGCTGCTTCAAAGAGTTTATGGGCTCCAACCGGATCGGGCTTCATGCCGATGCCGAGCATGGTGAGCATGCCGAGCGCATATTGGGCACCGGCATCACCCTGATCGGCGGCTTTGCGAAACCACTTGGCCGCTTCTTTCGGATCGGCTTTCACGCCAGCGCCGTTGTTATAGATTGTACCGAGAAGGACTTGGGCGTTGAGATCGCCTTTTTCAGCGAGCGGTTTTGCCAGCTTGAGCGCATCGGCGAACTTGCCTGCGGCATAGGCGCTTTTGGCAAGGGCGAACGGATTGTCCGGCTTGGTGCTTGAGGGGGCGGTCGTGGTTGTTTCGGCGCGGGCCATGACAGGCGTCGCGAGCAGCACACAAGCCATTGCGAGGCTTGCGAGCATTCCAAGAATGCGCATGGGCCGGTGGCGTGAAGCATGATGCGCTGAAACTGGAAACTCACGCATGTAGAGGGCTTTCTTCGATCATGATGCGGTTGAAGTGGCGAACGGCTGCGGCTGGACCATCTGCATGGCTCCAGACACCGGCCGAGACAGCGAGAAAATCGGCGCCAGCTTTTACGAGGGGGGCGGCGTTTTCAGTCGTGATGCCACCAATGGCAACGCAAGGGATTTCAAATATCTCGGACCACCAGGTCAGAATCTCGGGTTCGGCCCTAGTCTTTGCTGTTTTTGTGTCAGTATCGTAAAAGGCACCAAAGGCGACATAATCCGCGCCTTGTTCTCCCGCCAGCATCGCCGTATGGCGCTCGTTATGGCAGGTCACGCCAATAATTTTGTCCGCCCCCATCAGCTTGCGCGCCTCGGCATAGGCCATGTCGCTCTGGCCGATATGCACACCATCAGCATCCATGTCGGCGGCTATGGCAACGGCATCATTGATGAGGAAGGCGGCATCATATGATTGGACCAGCGGCATCAAAATCTCGGTCGCCTTGCGAATGGTATCGGCATCGGCCGTGCGATCGCCCTCCGACTTGAGGCGCAATTGCACGCAGGCAACATCGCCCCCATCCAGTGCCGCCTTCATCGTGTCAAGGAAGGCAACGGGATTGAGCCGTGGCGGCGTTATCAAATACAGGCGGCAGCGAAGATCATCAGACATGGGCGATGTTGTAGCGCGAAGTGGTGATTTGCGCACCCTCTTACCAGATTCATTGGTTAAGGC
>Ga0209066_10000585_pt1 | contig 52557 bp, 53 predicted proteins | sample All_14_2_FD_187198 | JGI IMG/M metagenome (GOLD analysis project Ga0209066, IMG submission 187198) | Freshwater microbial communities in response to fracking from Pennsylvania, USA - Allegheny Zone_MetaG_DW_15 (SPAdes) (version 2) ...
GCCGAAAAACTCGCCCAGTTGCTGGACAACTTCCAGTCAGCTCTCGCCGGACTCGAGCAAGGCATGGCTGAAAAGTTTCTGGATCTGTCGCTCGACATCGCAGCCCAGCTCACCCGCAGTGCGCTGGAAGTCAAGCGTGACTTGCTGCTACCCATCGTCCGGGAGGCGATCGGCAGCATGCCGCTGCATCACGGCACGCTCAACCTGCACCTGCACCCGGATGACGCCGAAGCCTTGCGCGAACCCCTCGCCGCCCATCCATCCACCAGCAACCTGCACGTCGTCCCCGATGCCGAAGTCACAGCCGGCGGCTGCCTGCTCAAAGCCGGACACAGCGAAGTCGACGCCAGCATCGAAACCCGCTGGCAGAAAGTGGTGGAGGCGATTGGCAGCGACAAGGCTTGGCTGAGCCCATCGTGAGCGACGAAGACCCGCTCGCCCGCTGGGCAGGCTTTATCGATAGTTGCCGCAACGCAGTGAGCCACACCCAGGTCCTGTCCCCCAGCGGTCGCCTGACGCGGATCAACGGCCTGGTCATGGAAGCCTCCGGCCTCAAGCTGCCACTCGGCAGCATCTGCCGCATTTTTCCGCAAGGGGGGCCGGCGGTCGAAGCTGAAGTCGTCGGTTTCGCCGGCGAAAAGCTCTACCTGATGCCTTCAAATGACGTTTTCGGCCTCGCCCCCGGCGCGCGCGTCGAACCCTACGAATCGCCTGGCAGCCTGCCGACGCTCGACACCCCCATCCCGCCCAAGCGGCGAGCCATCGACCGCGCCAAGCAAGCGCCGGTTGGCCCTGCCGTTCTGGGGCGTGTTCTCGATGGCATCGGTCGCCCGCTCGATAGCAAGGGCCCACTGACCACCGCCTATTCCCGGCCGCTGCAAAGCCGCCCGATCAACCCGATGAACCGGGCAGCAATTGAGCAGCCGCTTGATGTCGGCATTCGTGCCATCAACGCCTTGTTGACCGTGGGACGCGGCCAGCGCATGGGCTTGTTCGCCGGCTCGGGGGTCGGCAAATCGGTACTGCTCGGCATGATGGCCCGCTACACCGCGGCCGATGTCATCGTTGTCGGCCTGATCGGCGAACGTGGCCGCGAGGTCAAGGAATTCATCGAGCAGATTCTCGGCGAATCCGGCATGGCGCGCGCCGTCGTCGTCGCCGCACCGGCCGACACCGGCCCGCTGATGCGTCTGCAAGGCGCTGCTTACGCCACGACACTGGCCGAATATTTCCGCGACCAGGGCCAGCAGGTGCTGCTGATCATGGACTCGCTGACCCGCTACGCCATGGCCCAACGGGAAATTGCGCTGGCCATTGGCGAACCACCGGCGACCCGCGGTTACCCGCCCTCGGTATTCGCCAAGCTACCGCAACTGGTCGAGCGGGCCGGCAATGGGGCCGAAGGCAGCGGTTCTATTACGGCCTTCTACACCGTCCTGGCCGAAGGCGACGACCAGCAGGACCCGATTGCCGACTCGGCCCGCGCCATTCTCGACGGCCACATCGTCCTCTCCCGCACCCTGGCCGATGCCGGGCATTATCCGGCCATCGATATCGAGCAATCGATCAGCCGAGCGATGGTCAACCTGATCACACCCGGACAACTCGATCACATCCGCCGCTTCAAGGTCCTGTTTTCGCGCTACCAGCGGGCGCGTGACCTGATTGCCGTCGGCGCCTACGCAGCCGGTGCCGACCCGGTGCTGGACCAAGCCATTGCCCTCTATCCAAAAATGGAAAAATTCCTGCAGCAGCAGTTGACCGAAAAAGCCGACTTCGACAGCAGTGTGGGCAGCCTAGCTAGCCTGTTCTGATAAACCATGGCCCGCCCCTTTTCTCTTCAACCCTTGCTCGACTTGATGCAGACGCGTACCGACGAAGCGAGCCGGCAACTGGGCGCCCTGATTGCCGCCGAAAATGATGCCAAGAGCCGGCTACAGATGCTTGAGCAATATCGCGACGAATACGCCGAGCGTCTGCGCAACGCGGCCGCCCAGGGACTAACGCTGACCACGCTGAACAATTATCAAGAATTTCTCAAGCGCATCGATGAAGCCATCGCCCAGCAAGCCCTGGCCGTCCAACAAAGTGCAGCAGGCACCGCGCACGGTCAACAGCACTGGCAGGCGCAAAATACCCGGCTCAAAGCCATCGACACCCTGTCCGCCCGCCACCAGCGCCAGGAACAACAGGCCGAAAATCGCCGGGAACAGAAACTGCTCGATGAATTTTCCGCACGGAAATTTTTTATCGATCCGGACAGCGACAAGGAATAGAACAACAGGCACACGCCTTGCTTCTGAACCCACAACCAGACAGCAAAGGATTTCCTCATGGCCATTTCGATACAGCATGCCGCCAGCGGGCGCATGGCAGCCACTGGCCACTTGGCCAGTAGCCCCGCCGCAGGCAGCGAGATCATTGCCGGCCTGGATTTTTCAGCGCTACTCAGCGGACAACTCGCCGGGAATGACTTGCCGACCGACCTGTCAGCGGCGATCAGCGATATGGAGGCCGCGCTCACGGAAAAACCTCCACTCGACACGGTCGACCGCGACCAAACGAGCCTTTTATCCGATCAGCCCACTGACCTGCTGCAGTCCATCCTGGCAAGCAACGCGCAATGGGCCCCCAACACGCCACACAGCAGCCTCAGCAAACTACCGCTCGATAGCGGTGCACTCACTGGCGAGGGCAAGTGGTCTGCCGACGATCTGCGCAGCGCCCTCTCCGCCAATACAGCAAGCCAGGCCGGTTTTTCGCTTGAAAACGCGGTCGACCGCAACAAAACAGCCAGTCTCGCCAGCCCGCTGTTGCCCCTAGCCGGCAGCGAACGATCGCTCGATAGCAATGCACTCACTGGCGAGGGCAAGTGGTCTGCCGACGATCTGCGCAGCGCCCTCTCCGCCAATACAACAAGCCAGGCCGATTTTTCGCTTGAAAACGCGGTCGACCGCAACAAAACAGCCAGTCTCGCCAGCCCGCTGCTGGCCCTAGCCAGCAGCGGCAAAGACGACAGCACGGCAAAAATTGCCGTGAGCGACTCCCTGATCGATCCCCAGTCCTTGCCGGCCACCACATCCGCTCTACCAACCGCCAGCCCCCGCGACAATATGGCATCGCACAACCTCCCCACGCCACTGCACAGCAGCCAGTGGGGCCAGGACTTCAGCAACCGCGTCGTCTGGATCGCCCGCAACGAACAGCAATCCGCACAAATCAACATCAACCCGGCCCACCTTGGTCCCATTCAGATCAATCTCAGTTTGCAGGGCGACCAGATGAGCGCCAGCTTTATCTCTGCACACAGCGAAGTACGCCAGGCCATCGAAGAGGCCATGCCACGCTTGCGTGACATGCTCTCCGGCTCGGGCATTGCGCTGGGCGACACCAGTGTGGGCGCTCAATTGGCGCAACAACAGCGCGAGCAATCCCCGCGCTTTGCCAACCCGCCCCGCTTGGCGGACGAAAACGCTATACTTGGCCGCGACGGCGTGACCAGTTCAGTCACGACCAGCTTGCCCATCCAACGCGGGCAAGGTCTGGTAGACCTGTTCGCCTGACCACCTAAGATCACCTAGAGAGGGAAACGCATGGCCAAGGACGCGAAGCCAGCCGAAGAAGGGGCTGAAGCCCCCCCGAAGAAAAGCAAGAAGCTACTCATCATCATCGTTGCCGTCGTTTTGCTGCTCGTCATTGGCGGGGGTGCCGCCGCCTTCTTCCTGCTCAAGGGCGATGACGAACATGCCGACGAAGAGGAAGTCGCGGCCGAAACCGAAAAACCGGCCAAGAAAAAAGACAAGAAGAAAGAAGAGCACCCGCCGGTATTCGTCAACATGGAAGCGTTTACGGTCAATCTGGTTCCGGAAACCGGCGACCAGTACCTGCAGGTCATCCTGTCGGTCGAGTTGGAAGGCCCTGAAGCCGAAGCTGAACTGAAGGCCCATCTGCCGAAGATTCGCAATGACGTGACGCTGCTGCTATCAAGCAAGAAAGCCTCTGAACTGCTGCCCAAGGAAGGTAAGGAAGCCTTGGCCGTCGAGATCCAGGATGCGATCAACTCGGCTATCAGCCCGCCGAAGAAAAATAAGCGCGGCGAAATGGTGGCGCCGGATGGTCCGGTGCACGCAGTTCTATTCACCTCCTTCATCATTCAGTAAGGAGCCATGGCGGGCGATTTTCTCTCCCAGGACGAGGTCGACGCCCTACTCAAGGGCGTCACCGGGGAGACTGACGAGCCGGAAGAAGCAAGCGGCGACGAATCCAGCATCCGCGCCTACAACCTGGGCACCCAGGAGCGGATCGTCCGCGGCCGGATGCCGACGCTCGAACTGGTCAACGAGCGCTTTGCCCGTTATCTGCGCATTGGCCTGTTCAACTACATGCACCGCAACGCGGAAATTTCGGTTGGCCCGATCCGCGTCCAGAAGTACAGCGAGTTCATCCGCAACCTGGTCGTCCCGACCAACCTCAACCTGGTAGCCGCCAAGCCACTACGCGGTACCGCCCTGTTTGTTTTCGACCCCAACCTGGTCTTTCTGGTCGTCGACAACATGTTTGGCGGCGATGGGCGCTTTCATACCCGGGTTGAAGGACGGGACTTCACCGCCACCGAACAACGGATCATCCAGGGTCTACTCGGTGTGGTCTTCGCCGAATACAGCAAATCCTGGAAACCGGTACACGACATCAGCTTCGAGTACGTCCGCTCGGAAATGAACTCGCAGTTTGCCAATATCGCGACGCCCTCTGAAATCGTGGTGTCGACCAGTTTCACGCTGGAGTTTGGCGGCGCCACGGCCGATATGCATATCTGCTTTCCTTACTCGATGCTTGAGCCGATCCGCGACTTGCTCTACAGCACGATGCAGAGCGACCAGCTATCAACCGACAAACGCTGGATCGGCACCCTGCGCAAACAGTTGCAAGGTGCCGAAGTGGAAATCGTTGCCCAACTGGGCGCCGGCGTCGTTTCATTGCGCGACATCCTGAAACTCAAACCGGGCGATGTCATCCCGATCACCATTCCAACGCATATAGAAGCCCAGGTTGATAGTGTCCCCCTGATGGAATGCAGCTACGGCCAACAGAACGGGCAATACGCCCTGCGCGTCGAACGCTTCATTGCAAGCCAACCCGAAACGGGTGGCGGCGAACCGCCGCACGGAGAGAGAAATGTCTGACAACAACGAAAATACCTCGGCGGACGATGCCGACCAGATCAGCGAAGACGACTGGGCAGCGGCCATGGCCGAACAGACGACCGAAGATGATGGCGCGGCAACCACGGCCCAGCCGGCCAATATTTTTCCGTCTTTTGGCGGCGGCGGTAACGCCAGCGGGGTAATGAACGAACTGGACATGATTCTCGACATTCCTGTTCAGATTACCGTCGAACTGGGTCGCACCAAGATCACGATCAAGAACCTGCTACAACTGGCCCACGGCTCGGTGGTCGAACTGGATGCCATGGCTGGCGAGCCGATGGACGTGCTGGTCAACGGCACCCTGATTGCCCAGGGCGAAGTGGTCGTGGTCAATGACAAGTTCGGGATCCGCCTAACGGACATCATCACCCCCTCCGAACGAATGCGGAAACTCAACCGCTAAACATTTTCAGCCGCAACAGGCGGTCGACCGCAAGCGCTGCCGGACACGCCGCGACCAGCCGCGTTTGGGTTTAAGATGACGGGCCTCGTCACCTCTCCTTGGTCTGCCTTGCTGCGCTCACTCTCCTTCCTGCTACTCCTGCCGCTTGATACTCTGGCCAGCACCGCCGAGGGTGCCGGTTTGTCGAGTGGTACCTATCTGCAAGCCATCCTTGCCCTGCTCGTCATTGTCGGCCTGCTTTTCGGCACGGCCTGGCTGGCCCGCAAAGTATCGGGCGGCAAGTCTTTTGGCCAGGGCCGGCTCAAAGTCCTTGGTGGCGTCGCCCTGGGCCCTCGCGAACGACTGGTCCTGGTCGAAGCGGGCGACACCTGGCTGGTCATCGGCATTGTCCCCGGCCAGATTCGCACCCTGCACCGCATGCCCCGAGGCGATGAGCCCGCCAGCGACACTACAGCCCCCCCACCGCAGAATGCCCCCTTCGCCCACTGGCTAAAACGGGTGACGGAGCAAGACCGCCATGTCTAAACGCCTGTTGATCGGCAGCCTGCTGTGGGCTGCGGCGCCCTTCGCCCTCGCCCAGGCCGGCCTGCCCGCCTTGAGCAGCAGCCCTGCACCCGGCGGCGGTACGACCTACAGCCTGAGCATCCAGACCCTGTTGCTACTGACGGCGCTGACCTTTATCCCGGCCGCGCTGCTGATGATGACCAGTTTCACCCGCATCGTCATTGTCCTGTCGCTGTTACGACACGCCATGGGTACCCAGACTGCACCGCCCAATCAGATCATTGTCGGCCTGTCGCTGTTCCTGACATTTTTCATCATGTCGCCCACCCTCGACCGGGTGTATACCGAAGCCTATGTACCACTGGCCGAAAACCGCATCAACATCATGCAGGCAGCCGACCGGGCAAGCGCCCCCCTGCGCAGTTTCATGCTCAAGCACACCCGCGAAGCCGATATCGCCATGTTTGCCAAAGTGGCCCGCATTGAGAAAATTGCCACACCCGACGACATCCCCTTGCGCATTCTGGTGCCCGCCTTCGTCATCAGCGAATTGAAAACCGCTTTCCAGATCGGTTTCATCCTGTTCATTCCATTCCTGATCATCGACATGGTCGTCGCCAGCATGCTGATGTCGATGGGCATGATGATGATGTCGCCAGTCATGGTGGCCCTGCCTTTCAAGCTGATGTTGTTCGTTCTGGTCGACGGCTGGCATCTGGTCATCGGTTCCCTGGTACAGAGTTTCAGCCCATGACGCCCGGCGTCGTCATGGAAATTGGCCGTCAGGCCATCGAAGTCACGCTGCTGATGGCTGCGCCGATGCTGCTGGCCGCACTCATCGTCGGTCTGATCGTCAGCATCTTTCAGGCGGCCACTCAATTGAATGAAGCGACCCTGCAGTTCGTTCCAAAACTGGTCGCCATGTTCATCGTGCTGATCATTTTTGGCCCCTGGATGCTGCAGTACCTGATGGATTATATCCAGCGCCTGTTCGGCAGCATCCCGCAGTTGATCGGCTGACCATGCTCAGCCTGACCACGGCGCAACTCGATGCCTGGATCGCCTTCTATATCTACCCGCTGGCCCGCATCCTCGCCTTCATTGCCAGCGTGCCACTGTGGAGTACGGCCGGCATTCCGCGCCGCACCCGACTGATCCTCGGTTTTGCCATCACCCTAGCCATTGCCCCGGCGTTACCCAGCATGCCGACGGTGGCACCGGCCTCCCTTAATGGACTGTGGATATTGCTCCAGCAAATGCTGATCGGCATCGGCATGGGCTTTGCCGCCCGCATCGTCTTTAGCGCAATTGACATGGCCGGCGAAATCATCGGCTTTCAGATGGGCCTCGGCTTCGCCACCTTCTATGACCCGCTCAACTCGTCCCAGACCCCGGTGGTAGCGGAATTCATCGGCCTTATCGGTCTGCTGCTTTTTTTATCGATCAACGGCCATCTGATTTATGTGTCAACCCTGGCCGAAAGTTTCTATGCCATTCCGATCGGCCCGACACCGCTGACGGCGGGCAGCTGGCTCAACCTGGCCGAACTGGGCGGCAAGATTTTCTCGGCCGGCCTGTTGATCGCTCTGCCGGTCATCGTGGCGTTGATGATCACCAACATCGCCCTGGCCGTCTTGACCCGGGCGGCACCGCAACTGAACATTTTTGCCTTGGGTTTCCCGTTGACCCTGATGGGCGGTTTTTTCGCCATCGGCGTCAGCATGGACTATCTGGCAGCACCCTTGCAGGCGCTTTATGACTTTGCGCTCCGTGCCATGCTCGGCTTCGTCGTCCCGCCAAGCGCTCAGTAAGTGGCGCCATCGCCAAAAGAATCCGCCTGGCTGCGCTGCACCAAGCGCACCACGCCCTCGGCCATTCGCCGGCTACCCAGCGTTTGCGAGTCGATTCCTTCGCTGTACTCAAGAATCTGATAACCGGTAAAACCCTGTTCGCGCTGAATCTGCCCCACCCGACGCTTGAGGATCTGCAAGGACTCACCACCGCCCCCGGTGTGGTAACGCTTCATCTTGAGGGCGAAGTGATAGGTATCTTCACTGACCTGCACTTCCTCGATCTCCCAGTTTGGCGCCAGCGGGTCATAAATCAGGTGCACTGCCCCGCCAATCGCTGCTGCCGAGGCCAGCGTCGCCAACGAGATCGACGTAGTGGCCGTCAACGCCAGCGTCTTGTCGGCCACCAACGGCGTCACGGCCGTACCGGTCTGCGCACAACCGGCCAGCATCGTCATGCCACAAACCGTGGCCAGAAGCGCGTACCTCATAGCAAATTGAACAACCGCAATTCACTGACCTTGAGGAAAGACTGCTGCGCCGCTTGCAACTGCATCTGCTGCTGGCTCAAGCGCGAAATCGCCTCGGCGTAATCCAGGCTTTCCAGACGGCTGAGCCGGGTGTCGTACTGTATTGCCTGATCGCTGCTGGCATTGGTCAGCATATCCATCTGGTTCATCTCGGCACCCACTGTCGCCCGCGTCCGCGACACATGGTCCAGCGACGCCTGCAGATCAGCCAGCGCCTGATCGTAGGCACCCGCAGCCGGGGTCACGCCACTACTGCTATCGAGGACATCGATCATGTTCTGCAGTGCATCGAACACGCTGCGACCATTCAGATTACCGTCTGCGCCCATCACCCGCATAAATACCGACTGCCCGGATTGTCCAGTCGACACCGTCTGCGCTGGACCGACCTGCAATTCGCGCTGACCATCGTCGCCGTTGTAGCTGACGCGCGGCGTTCCAGCCAGATCGTAATTGCCACCACTCCCCGAAACAGAAAATGGCTGCACCTGCGTCCGGTTACCGGCAAACACATATTCGCCCGAACCATCCTTGGTGTTGGCAATATCGACCAGGCCGTCAAAGCGACGCTTCAACTCCTCGGCAATCGCCTGCTTCTGCTCGCTGCTGTAAATGCTGTTGCCGCCTTGGATGCTACGCGCAATGACGTCCTGCAACATGTCCGAGGCCGCGCCCAACTGCGTATCGACATAGGCCAGACGGTCGCTGGCCTCGGCCTGGTTCTTCATGAAATTGGCGTTCATCCCCTTGGCCTGGGTCGTCATCAAGGCAAGCGAGGCATCGACCGGGTTATCACGCGGCGTCATGTTCTTGCGCCCCGTCGCCAACTGATTCTGTGTCTTGTAAAGCGCCGATTGATTGTCGAGCATGTTGCTCGTCCCGGCATAAAACATCTGGCTGGTACTGACTCTCATGATCGAATCTCCTTTCAGCCGGCGATGGCAAGCAATTCATCAAACAACTTTTGACCCACCGTAATTGAGCGGGCTGATGCCTGGTACATCTGCTGGAACTGCAGCAATTTCGCCGCCTCTTCGTCCAGATTGACACCGGATTGTGCTTCGCGCGCGGCGGATGCCTGAGTCACCAGCGACTGCTGTGCATCCTTGGTCACTTCCAGTTGACGTGCCCTGTTACCGATGTCAGATACCAGTTGGGTATACGCTGCCTGGTAATTGGCCGAGCCACCGTCAACCGTGTTTTGATTCTGTAATTTGCCGAGCAGCAGGATATTCGAGGTATCGGAAATACCGACCGCACCACTCTGCCCATCATTCCAGTCGAGCGAGAAGGTGTCGCCATCCCGCGGCGTGCCTTTGATCGAGAACATTGAGCCATCAACCACGTAGCTGGCGCCACTTTGCAACGGGATGGTATCGGTACCAATCACGTAATCGCTACTGCCACTGGCGTCGACGATACTGACCGTCTGCCCGTTGTAGGCCGGATCAAAATTCAGCTCACCACTGTTCATCGTCACCGTCATCGGATAAACCTGTTGGGGATCGCCACTGAGCATCCGGTCGAGTTTGACGGTCATTGATCCCTGGTTGGTCAGCCCCACGCTCGCCCGAATGGGGCTCCCCGCAGCGACCAGACGCACATCACCAGTAATCGCCGAGTTGACCGAGATATTTTCGGCCATGTTGCGCGTCGGCTGAATCAGGAAGGAATCACCGAGCGTGTAAGTCGCCGCATCTTCAGCCAGTGTAAAGCCCTGCAATCCTCGGGCGTCATTGGGGTCGTTGATCTGGGTATTGATGGCCGCCATATCAGCCCCCGACCAGGTCACACCATCGCTCAAACGGGTCAACTTCATACCACCGTCAAATTCCAGGCGATAGTCACTGGTCACCAGATCACTGACGTAATTACCGACCGTCACCGGCTCGGATAAGCGGGCCGGATTGAGCGTTGCAGACACCGTGACCCCACCCGCGTTACCGGTGGCTGAGGTCACCTTCGACGTCGGCAGCGTAAAGAAATCAGCTTCAAAAGCACTGTCGGTGCCGTTGTTGCCCAGCATGTCCATGCCCACAGCGTGCTGAGCATTGAAGGTCAGGGCCAGCGAGGCCGCCACCTTGCCCAAAGAGTTCGAGGCTGAATCCAGACTCTGGTTGCGAAAATCGAGCAAGCCACCGAGTGAACCCGCACCGGACAAAAAAGAATCCGGCAGGACCTGCGTCCCGCCATTGCCATACTCGATCGCCACCACGGTTTTTGAAGGATCATCGGTGGACTGGGGCGCACTCATTTGCCGTGCCTGATTTCCTGCCACCAACTGCTGTCCGTTGCCGATCAAGATATCGACGCCTGCCTTGCCTTCCGGCATGGTCTGCACCTTGACGATTTTGTTCAGGTCGGCAATCAACTGGTCACGTTGATCCCGTAAATCGTTGGCCGGCTGGCTAACGGCAGACTCAGCCAGCGTAATGCTTTCATTCAGATGCGCAATCTGCTTGGCGTAGGTGTTGATCAAGGAGACGTTATCGCTGATCTGACCATTGACTTGCGTGGATAACTCGCCGATGCGTTGACTGACGCTTTGCAGCCGGCTGGTCAGCGACTGTGCAGCCGACACCATGGCCTGACGTGCTGGCAAGGAGGACGGCGCCGCCGCGACTTGTTGCACGCCTTCAAAGAACTGCTGCAGGGCAGGCGAGACCCCGGCGCTGGCATCTGCCAGCAAGTCATCAATCACCTGCACTTGCGTGAAATTGCTCTCAAGAGCGCTGTAGACCGTTTGATTCTGGCTCAATTGCTTGCTGAGAAAGCTGTTGTACTGGCGCTCAATTGTAGTCACCCGCACCCCATTGCCCGTGAAACCGCTGCCCGTTCCCTGCGCCAATGCAGTCGTCTGGAGGCTCGCTTGCCGATTGTAGCCGGCCGTATTCGCGTTGGTGATGTTGTGCTGGGTAACCAGCAAACCCATCTGGGCTGCCTGGATACCACTGACGCCGATGCCTAAAAGTCCAGCCATTTTCCGCTCCTCATCCCTTGTTATCGGCGCGGATGCCTAATTTCTTAGGGGAAATTAGCTGATCAGCGCCTGGCGCAGAGTGGGGCCATTGATAATCCGAGCCAATTTGTCGGCATACATCGGATCAGTGGCATAGCCCGCCTGCTGCAATCCTCTTGCAAACTCCATGCCATCCTGCGAGCCAATCACGCCGCTGTAACGGCTGTTGTTGCGTAACAACTGGGCGTAATCACGGAAGGCGGCGGCATACGAGTCATAAGCCCGGAAACGTTCGCTGACTTTTTCTGGCTGGCCGTTCCGGTATTCGGTTGTCGAGGCCTCAACCGTGTCGCCAGTCCAACGCTGGCCGGCCTTGATCCCGAACAAGTTGTAAGCCGGCTGACCATCGGGCCGTTTGAAGTCTGCCTTGCCCCAGCCGCTTTCCAGCGCGGCATGGGCGACCAGAAATTGCGGCGCAATACCCGTCGACCGCGATGCTTCAACCGCATGCGGCCAGACCTGATTGACGAAGGCTTTGGCGTCCGTAGGGACTTCACTGGCTACGGCAGTGCTCAGCGGTGCGGCCGAGTAGACAGCCGATGTCGGCAAGGCGCCCGCCACCTGCTGATAGCGCAGCAATTGCCCGACCACGGCGGCCTTGGGTGACAGCCCATCGCTGCCGGCAATCATTGCCGACGAATCGGCAATCGATGCCTCCGCGGTCGCGGCGGCCATCTGCCGCCCCAGTTGCTGTTCGATCAAGGCCGCAAATCCAACCCCCTTGCCTGACGTTGCCATGTTCTGCGCCATCTGCTGATCAAGCAGACCGTTGTAAAAGCGGGTTTGGTCGCTCTGTAACAAGCCATCGCTCGGCACCGTGTCACGCATGCTTTTCAACACCATCTGCAAAAACATGGTTTCAAACTGCTGCGCTGCCGCCTTCAGCCCCCCTGCCGGGTCCTTCTTGAACTGAGCACGGATGTCCTGCGCCGCCTGAACATCAAACGCGGCCCGCGTCGGCAGGTTCTGAGTCTTGATCGCCATGGCCGTCAGATGATTTCAAGTTCGGCACGCAGGGCGCCGGCTGCTTTCATTGCCTGCAAAATGGCCAACAGGTCCATCGGGTTGGCCCCCAAGGCATTCAAGGCCTTGACCACTTCCGCCAGGCTGACCCCGGCCTTGACATTCATCATCGCCCCGTTTGCCTGCTTGACCTGAATATCGGCCCCCTGACCGGGTTGACCGCCATCGACCACCACCGACAGATTGCCGTGCGCCACTGCGCAGGGATCAAGCGTCACGCGCTGATTCATCACCACCGAACCGGTACGCGGATTGACCACCACCTTGGCTTGAGCAAGCACCGGACGAACCTCCAGGTTCTCCACTCGCCCCAAAAAATTGACCCGGGCATCGTTGCCTTCAGGCGTCCGTACGGCAATGCGCCGCCCGTCCAGCGCCTGGGCCGTACCCGCACCTTCGCTTTTGTTGATCGCTTCAACCAACTTCTGGGCAGTACCAAAATCTGTATTGCTCAACTCGTAATATACAAAACCCCCTTGGCCCAAGGCCGTCGGCACGCTCCGCTCTACCGTCGCCCCACCAGGAATTCTGCCGGCTGACAGGTGGTTGACCGTAACCGAAGCCCCGCCGGCTGAGGCACCGACGCCGCCAACCAACACATTGCCTTGCGCCATGGCATAGACCTCACCATCGGCCCCCTTTAACTGAGTCAGGATCAAAGTGCCACCCCGCAGGCTTTTGGCGTTGCCAATCGACGACACGGTAATGTCGATCGGTTGCCCCGGTCGGGCAAATGGCGGCAACGCCGCCGTCACCATAACCGCCGCGACGTTCTTTAACTGCAGCTTGCCGGTTTGTGCCGCCGTCAAGTTAACCCCCATCTGCGCCAGCATGTTGCCGATGGACTGGGTGGTGAAGGGGGTTTGCGTCGTTTGGTCGCCGGTCCCATCAAGACCAATGACGATGCCGTAACCAATCAACTGGTTGTTGCGAACGCCTTGTAGGTTGGCCAGTTCCTTGATGCGCTCGGCCTGCGCCGGCAGAGCAAACATTGCCGTCAAACAAGCGGCAAGGATTGCCGCATAACGGGCAAGGGGAGCGCGAAGAAATGTCATGACCAGCCTCTTGGGTTGAAACGCCTAGAATGGCAAGACATTAAGGAAGAATCGTGCCAACCACCCCATGACCTGGCTGTCGGCGGTTTGCCCCGAGGATTTGTATTCGATGCGCGCATCGGCAATTTTCGACGAATCGACCGTATTCGAGACATCGACGGAATTCGGATTAACCACGCCGGAGACCCGGACAAACTCCTGTTCCTGGCCGATCGAAATCTGTTTTTCCCCCGACACCAACAGGTTGCCATTCGGATAGACATCGATCACCGTCACTGTCATGCTGCCAGTAAAGGCGGCCTTATTCGCCGCCTCACCACTGCCGGTGAATGAGGTCGAACTTGAGGTTCCGAGCGACAGCTGCGGCAGGGTCGAGCCGGCAATGATTGATGTTCCAGCCGACGCTGTCTGGCTACCCGCCTTGCCCAGTTTGTTGCTGGCCGATTTGGAGGCCGAGGTACTTTCGGTGATGGTCACCGTCAGCGTGTCACCGACAAAACGAGCCCGGCGGTCTTCGAACAAGGGGCGCGCACTGGCCGCCTGATAGATGGCGCCATTCGCCATGGGGGCCAACTGGCGCGGCTGCGGCCGAACCGACATGGGTTGATGGACGTTGGTTGGCGGCACGGTAGCGCAACCGCTGGCCAACAACAGGGCAATCAGTGCCAGACGTTTCATGATTTCACCTCACAATTGCGACAAACGACCCAGCATGCTGTCCGAGGTTGAAATCACCTTGGAATTGAGCTCGTAGGCGCGCTGGGTCTGAATCATCGTCACCAATTCCTCGGCGACATTGACGTTCGAGGTTTCAACATAGGCTTGATTGAGCACCCCAGCGCCGTTGGTTCCCGGCGTATTGGCCGTAGGCGTGCCGCTGGCGGCAGTTTCCAGATACAGATTCTGGCCAACACTTTGTAAACCGCCCGGATTGATGAAATTGGCCAACTGGAAGGCGCCAATCTGGGTCGCTGCCGCCGTACCCGGCTGCGTCACACTGACCGTGCCATCCGTGCCGATGGTCAGACTGGTCGCATCGGCAGGAATGGTCATGGCAGGCAGGACGACATAACCGTCAGCCGTGACGATCTGTCCCTGATTGTCCTTCTGGAATGAACCGTCACGGGTGTAACCCGTCGTGCCATCCGGCAACTGCACCTGGAAAAATCCGTTGCCATTAATCGCCACATCCAGGGTGTTATCCGTCTTTTGCAGATTGCCTTGGGTAAAGATACGAGCCGTAGCAATGGGGCGAACACCACTCCCTAGTTGCAGACCCGTTGGTATCTGGCTCTGTTGCGACGATTGCGCCCCCGGCTGACGCAGGTTTTGGTACAGCAAATCCTCGAAAACAGCCCGACCCCGCTTGAAACCATTGGTGCTGACATTGGCCAGATTGTTCGAGATCACATCCAGTTGCGTCTGCTGGGCATCCAGCCCGGTCCGGGCAATCCACAGGGAACGAATCATTTTAAATTCCTATCCGGCCTTAGCCGTTCATCGACAGCAGTTGATCGGCGCGTTGCGCATTCTGATCGGCGGTCTGCAGCATTTTCATCTGCAGTTCGAACTGCCGAGCCAGACTGATCAGATTGACCATCGCATCGGTGACATTGACGTTGCTGCCTTCCAGCGCCCCCGAAGCGATGCGGACATTTTCATCAGCCTGGGCCGGTTGACCGCTACGCAGGCGAAATAAACCATCCGCACCGCGCACCAGCTCCGCTTCCGGTGGATTCACCAATTTGAGCCGACCGACGGCATTGGCGTTATTGGGCGTCCCGAAGGAAGGAACAATCGACACGGTCCCATCCGGCGCAATTTCAATCACATTATCTGGTGGGATATTGATCGGGCCACCATCGCCCAACACCAGTTGTCCGCCCTTGGTCTGCAGCAGACCCGTCACATCAACATCCAGACTACCTGCCCGGGTGTAGGCTTCGCTGCCATCCGGCAACTGAACAGCCAGCCAGCCGCGTCCCTGGATCGCCACATCCAGATTGCGGCCGGTAAACATCAACGGGCCTTCGTCGAAAACATCGCTCACCGAGGCGTCGACCACGAATGCCCGCGTCGGCATGGCTTCGCTTTGCACCGGCACGGCGCGGAAACGATGTTCCTGCGCCTTGAAGCCGATCGTGCTAGCATTGGCCAAGTTGTTCGCCGTCCCGGCCTGCTGCATGAAAACATGCTTGGCGCCGGTCATTGCGGTGTAAATCAGGCGGTCCATGGCGACGACTCAACGCAACAATTAACGCAGGTTGATCATCGTCTGCAGGATTTGATCCTGCGTCTTGATCGACTGGGCATTGGCCTGGTAGTTACGTTGCTGAGTAATCATGGTCACCAATTCCTGCGTCAGGTCGATATTGGCCTCTTCAACGGCCGCAGCTTGCAACACACCCTTGCCACCGACGCCCGGCGTCCCCTCCAGCGCAGAACCGGATGCGGTGGTCGCTTCCCACTGATTGTTCCCCAAACTCCTCAAACCAGTGGGAGACTGGAAAGAAAACAAAACCAACTGGGCAAAATCAAACGTCTGACCATTGCTGTAATTGGCGCGCACCTTGCCATCCGTTGACACGGAGACACTGTTCAAATCGCCTTTGGCATAGCCGTCCTGGACCAGTTTGCTGGGGTTGTAACCACTACCAAAGACAGTGGTATTGGCAAAATCGAGATCGACACTGCTGGCAAAACGACCCGCAAACGGCGTCGAGCCATCACCCGGATCGAAAGTTTCCAATACGGCCTGATCGATGGTGAATTGCGAGTCAATAAAATTGTTCGCATCCGTCGCTGTCGAGAACAGGGTCGAATCCGTCACCATCTGACCATCGGAGCTAAATTCAAGGGTTGGCGTGGTGCCGGTCTGACCACTGTTTTTGGCCACCACGGTCGACGTGATGTCATGACCATCCAAGGTGTAATGGATTTGCCAGAGGTTTTTCTCAGGCAATACGCCCGCCGAGTTATCCAGGCGTGAAAAATACATCGACAGCGTATGCGGAACCCCACGTTGATCGTACATCGTCGCCGGCATCGAATAATTATAGGACGTGGGATCCGTTGGGTCCCATGCCGCCAGGGTATTCGGTGATGCCGAGGCAAGCGACTTGAGGTCGCGATCATCAAGATTGAGTTCGGCCTCGATGGTTGTGGTGGCCTTAGGCTCACCGCCAATATTCGACATATCAAGCGACAAGGCGACCGGCGCCGAAGAAATCTTGGCCCCATCTTTGTCAAGTTGATAACCTGTCAGAAAGCTCGACTGGGAATTGACGATATAACCGTTGCTATCCACCCGGAACTGACCATTCCGGGTATAGGTACTCCGTTCACTATCGACACTCGGCTTCAACTGGAAAAATCCATTGCCGTTAATGGCGATATCCAGCGGATTATTCGACGACGAGACGTTACCTTGTGAGAATTGTTGCTGGACCGAGGCCAGCGATGCCCCGGTGCCGACCACCGAAGCGCCTGCCACACCCAGCGATGCGGCAAAAACATCAGCAAACTGTGTTTGCCCAGCCTTAAAACCGATAGTCGATGCGTTAGCGATGTTGTTGCTGATCACGTCCAAAGCCTTGGACGAAATATTCAAGCCGCTCAAACCTTGTTGGAATGCCATGATTGGTCTCCGTTAATTCATGACTTGCTGGATGTCCTGGTAAGCCACGGTGCTGTTATTCGACAGCTGCAAGCTCAACCCATCTTTGGCAAACGTAAGAGCATTAACCGTACCAGCTTGCAAGGCCGTAGACTTGACGGTCTCACCGGCACGACTTGCCGTCACGGTGAAGACGTAATTACCCAACGGGGCTGCCGTGCCTTTGTCGTTCAGCCCATCCCAGACGAAGTTGACCACGCCAGCCGGCTGCGCGCCGAGATCCTGGGTCTGCACTTGGCGGCCAGCCGGGTCACTGATAGTCACCGTCACCGTATCTGCCAGGCCATCCAACGACAATCCCGCCACCCCGCCGTCAGCCGACAATTGCAAATTGTTGCCGGCAGTTAATACCGTTTTGCCGATCATTGCCGCCGCCTGCATGTTCTGCGTGCCGGAATAAGCGGTCAGCAGTTTTTCCATGCTGGCGTTGAGCTTCTCAATCCCGCTGACCGTGCTGATCTGCGACAGTTGTGCCGTCATCTGATTGGCATCCGTCGGATTCAAGGGGTCCTGATTCTTCAACTGCGACACCAGCAAGGTCAGAAAGCGAGTCTGCATTTCGTCCGCAGCGGTGGTCGAGGTCGTCGATGAGGACGAGCCGTTCATCGAAGCATACAGCGCAGCATTCGCCGAGGTCGTGTTATTGACCGGGGTAGTGGCCATGATCGTTCTCCTGGTTAGCCCTTGCCAATTTGCAGCGTGCGCAACATCAGCGTCTTGGCGGTATTCATCACTTCCACATTCGTCTGATACGAGCGGGAAGCCGAAATCATGTTGGTCATTTCTTCGACCACATCCACATTGGGAAAAGCGACGTAGCCCTTGGCATCAGCTGCCGGGTTTTTCGGGTCATAAACCATGCGCGGCGGCGCCGCACTATCGACCACCTGGCGCACGCGCACGCCTTGCGACATCTCGCCCTGCCCCCCCATGGGGGTCGCCTCAAAAACAACCTGCTTGGCCTTATAAGGCTTGCCATCAGCAGACACCACACTGTCGGCGTTGGCCAGATTAGAGGCCACCGTGTTCAGTCGCATCGATTGCGCTGACATGGCGCTGGCGGAGACCTGGAATACGTTAAATAAACTCATCGTCTACTCCTTAACCCTGCGTGCTACTCATCGCCGTCCGCAACCCCTGGAAGCGATCACTAATCAACTGGGCAACGACCTGATATTGCATGGCGTTATCGGCAATCTGCACCCGCTCGACATCCATATCAACCGTATTGCCATCGACCGCCGATTGCAGTTCGCGACGGTATTGCAGGCTGGCCATGCCATGACCAGCGGCGCCCGGCAGATGAGCAGGACGCGTCGTCGCCAGCGCCAGTTGGCCGCCCGCAACCTCGCCTCCCATTGCCTGCGTCATGGCGGCAGAAAAATCAAAGTCACGCGCCTTGTAACCCGGGGTGTCCGCATTGGCGACATTGGAGGCCAGCACCTGATGGCGCTGGGTCCGCAGATCCAGCGCTTTGCTATAGACCGCGAGCCGGTTGGCAAGATCGTTCATGGACACCTCCTGTTATATGCCAACAGACAAAAGCATGATCCGTACCAGAATCAGGTTTCCATGTTGGCGCGTAGTCAGGCAGAATCGGCGCATGCGTTTTTTTATCTCCCTCTGTTGTCTCCTTGCGGTCAACGGCGTTTTGGCCGCAGATTCCCGACCCATTTTTGAACGTGCCGCACACTACGCCCGTACGCAAGCGCAAGGCCTGGGCGGCAAAGTCAGCGTCGAAGCCGGTCCGCTAGACACCAGCCGCCTCCCCGATTGCGCGGCGCTTGAACCCTATCCCGTTCGCGGCGCCCGCCTGTTCGGTCATTCCTATGTTGGCATCCGCTGCCTAGCTCCCCACCGGTGGAGCATTTTGGTCCCGGTGCGTATTGCCATCCTCAGCACCTATGTAGCAAGCAGCCGCTCATTGCTCGCTGGGCAAAGCATCGAAGCCGACGATATTCAGGTTCTGACAGGTGATCTGGGCAGCCTGCCCAGCGGCGTCGTCAGCGAGCCTGCCACCGCACTGGGAAAAACCCTGCGTAACTCAATCGGACCGGGACAAGCCATCCGGCGTGATCAATTACTGGCTCCCCTAGTCATCAAGCAAGGACAGACTGTGCGCGTAATTTCGCAGGGGCCAGGGTTTTCTGTTAGCGGGGAAGGCAAGGCGATCAACAATGCCGCCGAAGGCGATATCGTCCAGGTTCGCATGCCCAACGGACAGACCATCAGCGGCTCGGCACAAAATGACGGCAGCGTTGATTTATCAAATTAGACTAAAGTTTTCCCAAAGCGACCCGTTAAGTCGTATAACAACTAAGGCCCAACGAGTCCCATCATGAAAATTGACAGCTCCCAATTTACGGCACTCACCCTGCCAAGCACGACCAAAGCAGCCCCCAAGGCGCCTGAGACGGCAGCCCGCAGCGAAGCCGTCAGCTTGAGCAGTTTAGCCAGCGCCCTGCAAGGCAATGAACGACCCACGGTCAACACGGCCCGTATCCAGGAAATCAAGGAAGCCATTGCACAAGGGCATTTCAAGATTGATCCTGAAGCCATCGCCGATGGACTGCTGCAAACTGCACGCGATTTGGTCAACAGCCAGCGCAAGGCGTGATGAGCGCTCTCGCCCAAATCCTGCAGCAGGAAATCGTACTGGTTGATCGCTTCCTGGCCCTGCTGCAGCAGGAACAGCTTGCCCTGCGTGACATCCAGCCAGACGCATTAAACACCGTTGTAGCGGACAAACTGCACCTGGTTGAGCAGATGAATCAACTGGTCAATGAACGCGCCCGGTTGACTGGCGCGCCCCAAGATACAGCTGCGATGAGCACCTGGCTCGCTGCGAGAGCGCATGAAAAGGCAGCCGCCCAACTATGGCCTCAGTTGATCGAACGCGCCCGCGAGGCCAAGCGCATGCATGCTCTAAACGGCCAACTGATCAATATTCACCTCAATCAAACCAGCGAAGCGCTCAAGGCGCTGGGACAACAGCAGACAATGCACACCACCCTCTACGGCGCCAACGGTCAAACCTTTGGCAGCAGCGGCAGCCGCATCGTCGACGCGGCCTGACCGCGGATTCGACTTATTGAGCGGCGGCGGGGATCAATCCCTGCGCCGGTAATTCTGTCGGCTCTTCAGGACGATTGGAATCGATCAGGATGCTGACACGTCGGTTGCGCGCCCGTCCCTCACCCGTCGTATTGGTTTCCAGCGGTCGAGTTTCGCCATAGCCGATGGCAGTCAGGCGCTCGGCGCCCACGCCCACCTCATTGAACAAACGCAACACAGTCGTTGCCCGCATCGCAGACAACTCCCAGTTGGAAGGAAACTGGGCAGTCGCGATCGGTACGTTATCTGTATGGCCCTCAATAGTGATCGGAAAATCAGAACTGGCCAAAACGCTCGCCACTGCCTGTAGCGCGCTGATCGATTCACCTTGTAAACGCGCCTGCCCCAGCGGGAAGAGAATGCTGTCATTGATTTCGATGGTCACCCCGCGGCTGGTTTCAAGCAGCCGTACCTTGCCCTGGGCTACCAGCGGCTGCAGTGCCTGCATGATGTCGCCAGCTACATTGCGCATCTTGGCGCGCTGCTCGGCCTTTTTCTCATCGACTTTCGGCGTATCAGGCTGACGCTCCGGTCGGGCAATCGGCACTGGCGGCAGGATAGGTGCCCCTTCGAGCACCGCCATCGGCTGCCCCGCGGGTGCCCCGGTCGTATTTTTGAAGGCATTGACCAAGGAACTGGACAAAACCTTATACTTTCCCTCGTTGACCGAGGAAATGGCATACATCACAACAAAAAAAGCAAACAACAGGGTGATGAAATCCGCATAAGACACCAGCCAGCGCTCGTGGTTTTCATGCTCTTCCTCACGCCGCCGCCGTCTTGCCATCAGCGCAAATAGCCCTGCAGACGACTTTCGATGATGCGGGGATTATCGCCAATGGCAATACCGACCAGACCATCGACCATCATTTCCTTCGACGACACCATGCGGGCGATGTAGTACTTCAACTTCGCAGCAATCGGCAGATAGATTAAGTTTGCCAGCCCCACCCCGTAGATGGTGGCCACGAAGGCCACAGCAATGCCAGCCCCCAGCTTGGTCGGATCGGACAGATTCTCCATGACATGAATCAACCCCATCACCGCCCCCAGAATACCGATGGTCGGCGAATAACCCCCAGCGGCATCCCAGATTTTTGCCGCCTGGCGCCATTCCTCTTCATAGGTGTCGATGTCCACCTCAAGCAACTCCCGGATGCGCTCCGGGTCGGCACCGTCAACGAGCAACTGCAAACCTTTTTGGGTAAAAGGATCCTTGATCCCAGGCAGGTGATTTTCCAGCGCCAGCAAACCTTCCCGACGAGACAACTGGCTCCAGTTGAGAATCTGATCAATAACCCGCTTTTGCTCAATGACTGGCGGCACCCAGACCCACCGCACCATCCGCACCCCGCGTTTGAAAACATGCAGCGGACTTTGCAGCAGTACCGCGCCCAGGGTTCCTCCCAAAACAATCAATAGGGCAGTCGGCTGCACCAAAGAGCCGACGCTTCCCCCTTCGAGTACCTGACCACCGATGATTGCCACCAAGCCAATCACCAAACCGGCAATGCTGATCTTATCCACCCGGCCGCTCCTTCTTGCGCCGCTTGGCGACGGAAACATCACCCGCCACTTGTACCCGCAAACGAGCGATGGCCTGCGTGTGGATCTGACTGACCCGTGACTCAGTCACGCCCAGCACCTCGCCAATTTCACGCAAATTCAATTCCTGTTCGTAATAAAGCGCCATCATCAAGCGCTCTCGTTCCGGCAATCGTTCGATGGCTCGTATCAGATTAAGGCGCAAATCCTTATCTTCAAGAATATTGGCGGGGTCCGCATCATGGTCGGTGAGATGACGACCGAGAAAATCTTCGTCACTCTCGCCATTGAAATCCTCGTAGTACACCAATTGATGCCCACGCGCCTCCTGCAGGACATGCTGGTACTCCTCCAGCGTCATGCCCAGTGCATCAGCCAATTCTCGCTCCGATGGCGCACGTCCATGAACATGTTCCAACTGATTGATTGCCTGTTCGATACGCCGCAGTTCACGCCGCATATTGCGCGGCAGCCAGTCATTTTCACGCAAGCCATCGAGCATGGCACCGCGCACACGTTGTGTGGCATACGTTTCGAACTGGGCGCCAAAACCTTCCTCGAACCGATCCAGCGCATCCAGCAAACCCAACATGCCGTTCTGGACAAGATCATCAAATTGCACACTAGCCGGCAGTCGAGCCATCAAATGATAGGCGATACGCTTCACCAGCGGCACAAAGCGCTGAACCAACTCGTCGCGATCTGGCTGCCCGGCCGCTGTGTACATCAAGCCCTTATTGCATTCGGAGTAATACGTTGGCTCAAGTGTAACAGTTGCTGCATGAAATACTCGACCCCCCCTTGCTCACCCTGACTTTGCTGCCAATACTGAATATCGGAAGCCAGATCACGGAAAGCAGCCGCCGATGGTGCCTCCGGCGCATGGGTCAACACCGAACGCCCCAATTGAGCGGCCTGCCGAATAGCTTCATCCAACGGAATAGCCCCGGCATAGTCCAGCGTTGCCACGCCACGTTGTGCGGCAACGTGCGCGATGTTGTCAAAGATCGACCGAGCATCGTCCTGAGCACGCACCTTATTGACCAGAATACGAAAATGACGCCGGGCGAACAATTTGCTGACCTTCTTGATCAAGGCATAGGCCTCGGTAATCGCAGCCCCATTGCTCGACAACACCACCACGGTTTCCTGGGAAACCAGGCCAAACGGCGAGATCCCTTGCGGATGCTGAATGCTGGCATCGACCAGAATGACATCCACCGGCTTTTCAAGCCCGCCGATCGCCTCAAGCAAAACTTTTTGCTGCTGGACCGACAAGCGTCCAAGTTTGCGGGCGGCATGCGCTGCTGGCAATACCCCCAAACCATGCATCGGCCGCAAAACCACCTGCGACAGAGGTTTTTCCTGTTGCACGACATTGAGCAAATCGAAACGGGCCGACAAACCAAAAAACCCGGCGATGTCATCCCCCGTGTGATGCTCATCAATAATCAAGACTTCTTTGCCCAGGCGTGCCAGAGCCACCCCCAGGTTGGCCACGGCCACACTGCGCCCGACCCCTTCGCAACCAGCAACAAAAGTCACCACTTGCAAACTTGAGCCGCCAAGCAATCGGCGCAGACCGGCCGCCTGATCAAGGCGAAAGTCAGCCACGATGGCCTCCTACGGCCAGCATGCCGGCATTGGCCATCATCAGTCCCGACTCGCCACCTTCAAATTTATGTGGCGAGCTGTCCGGCAGATCCTTGAAGGCACGATGCAGCAAATAACCGCGATTTGGCAAATGAAGATCTTCCGGCACCCGCTGCCCATTGGACACATAGTGCAGACGCAATCCGTGCCGCATCATGACGTCGAGCGCCGTCGCCAGGCTGGCTGCTTCGTCGATTTTGGTCAGGATGCAGCCCGCCAGGTTTTCTCCAGCATAGGCACGTACCACATCATCCAGGGTGTCACCGCGCGACGTCGACGACATCAGCAACAAGCGTTGGACATCGCAACCGGCAAGCATATCGGTCAGTTCAGGGACCAATTTATCCTTCTGGCTCATCCCCATGGTATCGACCAGCACCATATGCTTGTGCTGCAATTCGTTAAGAGTCTGTCGTAACTCGCGGGCATCCTTGACCAGATAAACCGACACCCCAAGAATCCGGCCGTAAATCCGCAGCTGCTCATGGGCACCGATCCGATAGCCATCAGTCGTCACCAGCGCGACCTTGCTCGGGCCATGCCGCAAAACGCAGCGGGCAGCCAGCTTGGCGGTCGTCGTCGTCTTGCCCACACCGGTCGGCCCAACCAAGGCATACACCCCACCTCGATCCACAATATCGCCATCACTACCTATCGTCAGCAGACTGCGATCAGCCGCCCCCTTGACCCAGGCCATGCCCTGACTGACGTCCATTTCGGCCGGCAGGTCATTGAGTAACTCACGTGCCAACAGAGGAGAGAAGCCCGAGTCGAGCATCAATCGCAGCACTTCCGTCTTGGCGGGTGCCGCACGCGATACCTCCCCCCAGGCAAAACCGGCCAGATGCTGTTCAACGATTTTTCGCAGCGAGCGGATTTCCTCCATGACCGCCATCGGCACCACTTCGGCCTCGGTGCGACGTGCTGCCGCCGGCTGAGTTGGCGCACCCGCCAAGCTGGCTGGACGCTTGGCGCTGCTCGCAGCAGCAGTTTCAAGATTGCGCAAACCACCGGTCCGTGGGATACCCGCATTGACGGTCGCCTGCGTCCGCGCCGGATTGGGTGCCGGGGCTGATGCCTGAGCAGACCGCGCTACGGATGTTGCGGTCGACATCCCCGGACGGGACATATCGGCCCCCGCCACCCGAGCCCGCGCCGACGACAGCAATACCCGATAATCCTCATCGGCAGCCGGCATCTCCGGTTGGCGTGACGGCGGCGGCGCTGACGGGGTTTCCGGCGCATGACTCGGTACGATCATCGCCATGTCGCGCGCAGCGACTGCCATGATCTCAACACCTCCCGGCACACCGCGATTGGACAGAATGATTGCATCGTTACCGAGCGTTTCCTTGACCTTGCGCAAGGCATCCCTGGCGTTGGCGGCGATGAATTTTCTGACGTTCATTTTTTACCTCCGATGATCGAGGTCACCTTGATGATTCGATTTTCTGGTACTTCTTGGTGCGACAGCACCTTCAATTGGGGAATGCTGCGACGCAAAAATTTAGACAACAGCAAGCGCAGGCTACCCGGTACGATCAACACCGCCGGCAAGCCCAGCGATTCCTGACGCTCGGCTGCTGCCGCTGTTTCGCGAACCAGGGTATCCGCCAGACTGGGCTCAAAGCTGGTATTAGCCGAACCGCCCGCCACCGCTTGCGACAAGAGCCGCTCCAGCGTCGGGTCCAGCGACATCAATTGCATCTCACCGGTTCCAGGGAAAAGTTGCTGGACAATCGAACGACCCAGTGCCGCACGGACCTGGGTGACCAGCTCATCAGCAGCTTGCGTCCGGGTCGCATGGTCAGCCACCGTCTCGATGATGGTACGCATGTCGCGGATGTGAACACCTTCGTCAAGCAGGTTCTGCAACACTTTCTGCAAAGTGCCCAACGGCAAGATCTTGGGCACCAGATCTTCGACCAGCTTGGGCATTTCCTTGCCCAGATGATCAATGAGTTGCTGAACTTCCTGGCGCCCGAGCAACTCGCCGGCATGACTGAGAATAAGGTGATTGAGATGGGTCGCGACCACGGTCGACGCGTCAACCACGGTATATCCGTAAGCCTGGGCCTGCTCTCGCTGAGCGGCATCAATCCAGGTGGCGGGCAAGCCAAACGCAGGATCCTTGGTCACCACCCCTTGCAAGGTTCCAGCCACCCGCCCAGGATTGATCGCCAGATACTGACCGGCAAAAGCCTCTCCATTCCCAACCTCAACCCCTTTGAGCAAAATGCGATATGCATTGGGCTTCAATTCAAGATTGTCGCGAATGTGAACCGGCGAAACAAGGAAGCCCACTTCCTGCGCAAACTTCTTGCGAATGCCGCGAATGCGCCGCAAGAGTTCGCCATCCTGCGACTTATCGACCAACGGAATGAGGCGATAACCCACCTCAAGACCCAGCACATCCAGCGGCGCCACGTCGTTCCAGGTCGCCTCGACCACTTCCTGCACCGGTGCCGGCGCCACCACCACCGGCGCCTCAACCACCTGGCGCTCCTTCTTCAGCATGCGCCAAGCCAAGCTACCCAACAAACCAGCCAGCAGCAGGAAGACCATATTGGGCATCCCTGGAATCAAGCCGAGCAAACCAATGATTCCTGCCGTGATTGCCATCAGGCGACCGTTGTTGAATAACTGGCTCATAAACTGCTGGCCAATATCCCGATCATCAGAAACCCGGGTTACCACCATACCGGCGGCAATCGAAATGATCAGCCCGGGAATCTGGGCAACCAAACCATCGCCAATGGTCAACAGCGTGTAATTCTTGGCCGCCTGCGCCACATCCATATTGTGTTGCAACACACCGACAATCAAACCACCAATGATATTGAGCAGCATGATGACAATGCCAGCCACCGCGTCACCGCGGACAAATTTCGACGCACCATCCATTGAGCCGTAAAACTCGGACTCACGGGCGATTTCGGTGCGACGCCGGCGCGCATCCTCTTCGCCAATCAAACCCGCATTGAGGTCGGCATCAATCGCCATCTGCTTGCCCGGCATAGCATCCAGGGTAAAGCGTGCCGACACTTCAGCCACGCGCCCCGCGCCCTTGGTAATCACCACAAAATTAATGACCACCAGAATCATGAACACGATGATCCCGACCGCAAAATTGCCGCCCACCAGAAAATGACCAAAGGCCTCGATGACCTTGCCTGCCGCATCCGGACCCGTGTGCCCCTCAAGCATGACAATCCGTGTCGATGCCACGTTGAGCGAAAGACGCAGCAAGGTCGTGACTAGCAATACGGTTGGAAAAACCGAGAAATCCAATGTTTTCTGCGTGTTGACCGCAACCATCAAGACCATCACCGAAATAGCGATGTTGAAGGTAAAGAAGAGATCGAGTACGAAGGCCGGCAACGGCAATACCATCATCGCCAGGATCATCAAAATCAAGGCTGGCGCCGCCAGTTGCGATGTGGTCAGACGACCAAAAAAGTTTTGCAGGGTCATCGATCCAGCAGCCATCACGCAGCCTCCGGCACAAGCTCAGCCGGCACCGGCAAGTGCCGCGGCGGCACCGGATAAGCCCCACCCTGGCGACGCCAGTTTGATAACTGGTAAATATAGGCCAGCACCTCAGCGACTGCATTGAACAAGGCGCCCGGAATTTCGGCATCAAGCTCGCCATGTTTGTACAGAGCCCGCGCCAGCGGCGGTGCCTCCAGCGTCGGCACGGCATGCGAGGCACCGATTTCCCGGATTTTTAGGGCAATTTCCCCCATCCCTTTGGCAACCACCTTGGGAGCCGCCATTCCAGCCTTGTAGGCCAGCGCCACCGAATAGTGGGTCGGGTTGGTGACGATCACATCCGCCTGCGGTACCGCCTGCATCATCCGGCGCCGTGCGGCCTGCATCTGCAAACTACGAATCCGCCCTTTGACTTGCGGATCCCCCATCATTTCCTTCATTTCCTGCTTGACCTCTTCCTTGGTCATTTTCAGCTTGTCGTAGTACTGCCAGAGCTGGAAAGGCACATCGGCCGCCACCACCAGCACCAAGGTCGCGACAAGAATCAGGAAAGAGAACGTAATCATGTTGCCAGCGTGTGCCATGCCCGACGGCAGCGATTCACCCAGCAGGCCGAAAATCTCACCACGCGAATTCCAGATCAGGAACACAGCCACACTTCCAATCAGGACAGCCTTAAGGACCGCCTTGCCGAGTTCCATCAGACTATTCCAGGAAAACATCCGACCCAAGCCAGTCAGCGGGTTCATCCGCTTCAGATCAGGGACCATCGCTTTCGGTGCAAATACCCAGCTATTCAGAAAAAACGGGGGCAGCACCGCGGCCAGAAGCAAAACAGCCAACAAAGGAAAGAGCATCCACAAGGCATCGAAAGACACCTCAGCCAAACGCGGCACCATCAGCCCGGGCTCCTGCATGTAGCGGGACTCCACCGTCAGGGCAGCGCGCATGGCGTCCATCGCCCGCTCCATGAACCAGCCACCCATCATCCACAAGGTCGCGGCGGCCACCATCAAGACCAGAAAAGTCCCCAATTCCTTGGAATGCGGAACCTGCCCCTGCTCACGCGCCTGTTCAATGCGCCTGCCAGTGGGCTCTTCTGTTTTCTCGAGGTCGCTCTCTTCCGCCATAGCCGTGGTCAAATATTGTTGAGGCTATTATAGAAAAAAACCAAGAAAATTAAATAGGTACGTAGGTTTATTTAGTTAGTTTCTCAGGAGTTCCCACAATCCACAGCCATCGATTCTGCTCCGCACAGAATCGGGATAGGGGCGGTCAGATTACCTGACCGGCCCCTCCCACACCACCCGGCATGCGGGTCCGCACCGGGCGGTTGGAATGGTTGAGGTAGTACGCGAGCAAACCCTCCTACGTACCCCCGGTTTCACCAATTCAGTTCGGCAAGATTGATTATCTCGCTGCCAAACCATTGAGGGCTTCACCCACGCCGGATTTATGGCGAGCTTCGCACAGGAACATCTGAGACCCCTCGCTCTTGATAACTCGGTGGCTACACCTTCCATCCCTTCGGCCCTTCACCCCATGCTGGCAGCTACTATGGCCTCTGCTGACTCCTCGCTCCGGTTCAACACCGTCGCCCTTTCAGGCATGAGGCGAGGTCTCCCCGGGTAAGAACGCGATCTTTCCCCGCACAACCGCCGAATTTACGTCACCTTGCTTTGACCACAAGAGCTTCGCGGAATGTTGCCCGCTCGCCCTGCTCGGCACCGCCTTATATTCGGTTCTTGTCCATCGGCTCGCGGTTTCGCTCCACGCTTCCTCTCCACACTCGGTCACCCTCATGCAGTTGCGCTTCACTTCGTTCGCTGTGGTCAGCTTACGGAAGGACTTTCACCTTCAAGATCGCGCCCATGCCGGGCGCACAACAAAAAGAGGGGGCAAGCCCCCTCTGAACTGGTTGACCGAACGGTTTATTTACAAGAATTCGAGGTTACGCATCCCGCCCACCACATCAGCGTGGTGACCGATATCAGCCAACAATTCCTTCATGTCGAGAATCAACACAATCTGGCCATTTGACAAGGTCGTGACCCCCGCCACGCCTTTGGGCCGGAAATCTTCCAGCGACTTGATGACTGCATCGTCACGACCGGCAAAGCTGTCGACGCCCAAAATAAAACTGCGCTCGGCTGTCTGCATGAAGACGCCGTACTCTGGTACTTTTTCCATCGGCCAACCGAGCAAGCGCGCCAGACTGATGACCGGCAAGACCTCACCACGCACCACCAGCGTTTCCTTGCCACCCACTTCCTGTATCCGTTGATGCTCGATCGGCAGAATTTCACGAACCAGCGACAGCGGCAGGGCAAAGGGCTGGTCGCCCAGCAGGACCAACAGAACCGGCAGGATAGCCAGGGTCAACGGTAGAGAAATGATGAAAACCGATCCCTTACCCGGCTCTGAGCGAATCTCGATCGAGCCGTTGAGCTTCTGGATATTGGTTTTCACCACATCCATGCCAACCCCCCGCCCCGAGACATCGGAAATTTGCGTCTTGGTTGAGAAACCCGGCAAAAAAATCAGGTTCAAACTCTGCCGCTCATCCAGCGTATTCGCCTCTTCCTCCGAGATCAGCCCCTTATCGACTGCTTTGGCACGAATACGCTCGGCACTCATCCCCTTGCCATCGTCGGCAATGATCAGAACGATATGATCGCCTTCCTGACGTGCTTCAAGACGGACCAGGCTCTTCGCCGCCTTGCCTGCCGCAGCGCGTTCATCAGGCATCTCGACACCATGATCGACCGCGTTACGAATCAGGTGAATCAAAGGATCGGCGAGATCCTCGATCATGGTCTTGTCGACCTCAGTTTCCTCACCAGCCAGCACCAATTCGACATCCTTACCGAGTTGGCGAGCAAGGTCACGCGCAATCCGCGGATATTTCTGGAATAAACGACCAATCGGCTGCATCCGGGTCTTCATCACCGAATTCTGCAAGTCCGAGACCAGCAAATCCAGCTGACTCACCGCCTGATCAAGGGCGTGCAAGGTTTCCGAATCACTCTTCCCGGCCAGGATATCGGCTCGCAGGCTGGTCAGACGATTCTTCGTCAAACCGATTTCACCCGACAAGTTCAACACCTGGTCAAGACGTGAGGTATCAACGCGAATGGTATTTTCCCGGCCCCGCTCCTCGGAACGACGAGCCGACGAGGGCTGCCCCCCCGGGCGATCAACCGAGCGCCGCCCAAAAGGAGAAGGCGCTGCTTTATCTGTCGCCGGCACCGCAGCAACCGACGCAGCGGCCATTTCCCGCTTAACCATGACCTCAACCTTGGCCACAGGCTCAGCCGCAGCCTGCCCAGTCACAGCAGCATGCAGCGCTCCCCAGTCCGGTTCCCCGGTTGCGGCCACAGCAGGGGCAGCAGCGACAGGCGACACCGGAGCCACTACAGGCGGAGGAACAACCCCGGCGTCAAGCACGCCCTGCAAGGCGGCGACAACAGCAGGGTCAGCAGGCCGGGGCTGCACCAACTGTCCCAGTTCATTGAACATGTCACGGACACCCTGCGTAGCGGCCATGATGACATCCATCAACTCTGGAGTCAGTTCCAACTCACCATTACGCAGACGATCAAAGAGATTCTCGGTCAGGTGGCAAAGCGTCACCAACTCACCGGCATTAAGAAAGCCAGCACCCCCCTTGACGGTATGAAACCCCCGAAAAATATCATTCAACAGGCCGCGGTCATCTGGACATTTTTCCAGTTCGACCAGCTTGTTGTCGACATCGGACAGGAGATCATGGGCCTCCTGCAAGAAATCCTGGAGGAGATCCTCCATGCCGCCAAAGTCGCTCATAGCGCCTCCTCAGAATCCGAGACTATCCAGCAGGTCGTCGACCTGCTCCTGGTTGACGACCACATCGGTGCGCCCTTCAGCCTTGACGACCGGCCCATTCATCAAGCTATTTACTTGCTCAGTGCGCCGGGTTTCCGGCAATACCTCAAGCAAAACCCCCATCAGACCCGCCTCAAGGTCCTGCGCCAGACTAACGATTTTCTTGATTACCTGCCCGGTCAAATCCTGAAAATCCTGCGCCATCATGATTTCAGTCAACTGGGCATGGGTCGCGCGTGTCTGTTCCGGCAGTTGCTGTTTCAAAAATTGCCTGGTTTCACCAGCCAGTTGTTTGAATTGTTCAGGCGTCATCTGATTGGCGAACACCCGGTCCCATCGCTCACCAAGATCTTTTGCAGACGACTCGATGCCATCCACCAAAGGGCCTGCCACGTCGGTTGCATTGAGCACCCGGCAGGCTGCCTGCTCAGTGAGGTTGGCCACATAAGCCAACCGGTCCTTGGCATCCGGCAAGGCTGAAACAGTTTTTTCGAGCAAATCATCATAGCCAAGCTTACCGAGGGTGTCATGCAAGGTTCGGGTCATATGACCGATGCGATTAAACACCTGCTCCTGGCGAGGCCAACTCTCGCCGTCACCCTCGCCACCAGCCTCTGCTGTTGCCACAGGCACATCAGCCGCCACACTATCAAACAAGGCCTGCAAGTCATCGCTATCCCCATTAGCCGTCGAAGCACTCACCGGCGGCACGGGTGCTACTGCACGGTAATCGGTGGCGATCGAATCAAACAGGGCCTCAAGATCAGCAGAATCATTACTGGTATCGCTCATGCCGGTCTCCTCAAGCCTTCCCGTACTTTTCGAAAATCTTGTTCAGCTTTTCCGAAAGCGTACCTGCCGTGAATGGCTTGACGATATAACCGCTGGCCCCCGCCTGAGCTGCCGCAATGATGTTTTCTTTCTTGGCTTCCGCCGTAATCATCAACACGGGGAGATGCTTGAGCGTTGGGGTGGCGCGAATGGTCTGCAACAAGGTCAGACCGTCCATATTGGGCATGTTCCAGTCAGTCACGACGAACTCAAACCCACCTCCCTGCAATTTCTGCAAAGCGATCGCCCCATCTTCGGCCTCATCCACATTGGTGAAACCAAGCTCTTTCAATAAGTTACGTACGATCCTGCGCATGGTGGAAAAGTCATCCACCACCAGAAATCTTGTTTTAGGATCAGCAGCCATGCAACAAACTCCAGATATAAACAGTTAGCGTTCGATCAAAGGACGCAGGGTATCAGCCAGTGCTTCTGCATCAAATTTAGCCACATAGGCATCGACACCGACTGATTTACCCATGGCGCGATTCGCCTCAGATGACAATGACGAGTGCATGACAACCGGCACCCCTTCAAAGCGTTGATCTGACTTGATATTTTTCGTCAGCACGTAGCCATCCATCTCGGGCATTTCGGCATCGACTAAAATCAATCGAATTTCATCGCGGATGTTACGTCCGGTCTGCTGCACATGAGCTGCGATCCCTTGCAGCCGAGTCCACGCCTCCATGCCATTGGTAGCATGCTTGTGGCGGACCCCCAACTTATCGAGAACTTCGGAAATTTTGCGCCTAGCCACGATCGAATCATCGACGAAAAACACGCTGGTATCCGGGTCGACCTGAGCGGGCATGATATCGACAATGACGGCGTCGCCAAAAGCATTGGCCAAGACCTGTTCGACATCGAGAATGGATACCAAGCCCCCGCTATCCAATTCAATGACCGCGGTGATCAAACCCTGATTGCTCGTCAGCACACTTTCCGGTGCCTTGACGCGCTCCCAATCCACCCGAATGATGCGATCCACGTCATGCACCAGAAAACCCAGCGTCCGCTTGGAATACTCGGCAACCATCATGGTCTTGCCCAAGCCAGCCGGAGCTCCCTGCAACTGCATGAAAGGAGCCAGCGACAAAACAGGAATGACATTACCGCGCAAGGAAATCAACCCCTCAACACCGTGCGGCATATTGGGCGTTTTAGTAATGCGCGGCGTACGGCCCACTTCGCGGACCTTGAAAACGTTGATTCCAAAAATCTCGCGCGTTCCCAAACTGAACAACAGGATCTCCATCTTGTTGGAGCCTGCCAGACGCGTTCTGGCATCGACCGTTTCGAGCAGATTTTTGTTCTCGTTCATATTCCCCAACCTTCCTCCCCAGGCCTAAACCTGATCGAGCGCAATTTCGCCGACACCCAGGCGACGGGCCAGCGTTTCTGACAGGCGCTGCGGCTCAAACTTCGGCACATACTCATCGACACCGACCGACAAACCCAGCTTCTGGTTGGACATCCCCGACAGCGAGGAGTGCATAACAATCGGCACCCCGACAAAGCGCGGATCGGACTTAATTCTCTTGGTCAGGATGTAGCCATCCATTTCCGGCATTTCGATGTCAGTCAAAACCAAATTAATGATGGAGGATGCTGGCCGACCCACCGACTTCGCGAAACTGGCGACCTTATCCAGTTCTTCCCACATTTTCTGACCATTCACGGCAGCAACGCCCTTAACCCCCATCGCATCGAGCGTCCGCTCGATCTGCTTACGCGCCACGCTAGAGTCATCGCAATAGAAAACTGTGCAATCAGGACGGTCGACCGGGATTACGCCGCGAAACATGATTTCGTTATCGATACTTGTTGTCTCAGCCAACACCTTCTCGACATCCATCATCATGACCAAGCGGTTGTCATCAAGCTCCGTAACCGCCGTAACCAGACCACCGGACTGCGCCATCAACATTTCGGGGGGAACACGCATTTTCGACCAGTCCAGCCGCAAAATAGTGTCGACGCCTTCAACCAGGAATCCCTGCGTATGGCCCGCATATTCGGTAACAATCATGATTTCACGGGGGGTGTCGGCTGAAAATCCGGAATATTTGGCTAAGTCGATAACCGGCACCAAAGCGCCACGCAGGCTGACCATCCCCTCGACCGAGGCAGGCATCTCCGGCGCAGCAGTAATGACCGGCGAACGCATGACTTCACGGACCTTGAACACATTGATGCCGTAAGTTTCACGCCGGCCAGTCCGCGGATCAACGCCAAGTGAAAAAAGCAGGATCTCTAGCTTATTAGTACCGGCCAGCTTTGTTCTTGCATCAATATTTTTCAACAATTCCGACATTTGTCATCCCTCACTCGGCACACCATGGGCTCTTTTGCCAAGCAACGCTAGCACACTCGTGCCCATCGGCAAAACGTCGGCCGACCTGCGTCCGCCCGGACGGCATAAAATCAATCAGGAAATATTGAAAAGCTTGCCAAAGTTGGCGATATCAAGCACTTGCTTGACATTGCCCAAGACGCCGCTTAGTGCAACCTCTTTGCCTGCCCCACCTAACTTGTCGCGCAACATCAGCAACATCCCCAGCGCGGAACTGTCTAGATACTCCACCCCCGAGAAATCAACCACAACAGACTGCACCGTTGGCTCAGAAACCAATGGCTCATAAGCACTGCGAAATTCGCGGTGTGTATTGAAATCAAAACGTCCGGATAGTTTGATCGTTGCGGCAGATCCATTCTTGCTAACCATCGCTTGCATGATTTTTCCTAAAAATAGTTGGGGTCAATTCGCTAGTTTAATACTTTACACTTCGCCGACAAGCTTACCGAGCCAGGGCGGCCAAAACTCGCTGCGCCATATCGCTCAAAGCACATTGCTCCTCAACCGCCCCCACACTCTGCGCTTCGCGAGGCATGCCGTAGACCACACATGTGGCCTCATTTTGTCCGAAAGTACGCGCGCCGGCCTGGCGCATGCGCAACATGCCTTGCGCGCCATCTTTGCCCATACCGGTCAGGATAATGCCCAGTGCCTGGCGCCCCACCACATCGGCGGCCGAATTAAACAACACATCCACTGCCGGGCGATGCCGATTAACGGGAGGAGCAGACGACAATTCGGTTTGCAAGATCCCGCCTGACTTGCGAATCTGCAAATGCGAATGCCCCGGGGCCACATAAACAGTACCCGACTCAACCCGCTCATTGCCCTGCGACTCAATCACGCGAGGTAGGCACAGGCTATCCAAACGACGAGCGAAAGAAGCAGTAAACGTCTCCGGCATATGCTGAACAATCAGAATCGGCGGACAATCGGCTGGAATACCCAGCAAAAACTCTTTAATCGCCTCGGTACCCCCGGTCGACGCCCCCAAAAAGATAATTTTCCCAGTGCCAACACCTGCCAATGGTCTAGGCTTGCTCGGCGACACCGAGCCAGCTTGACGTGTATTGCTGGGCTGCGCATGCGTAAGACCGTGCGATACGGCGGGGCGGCGCAACTGGACACGCGCACTCTTAGCTGCCCGAACTTTATCGGCCAGCTCCTCGGCGTACTGCTCCATGCTATTGACCGTATCAGCACGCGGTTTACCAATAAAGTCAAACGCACCCAACTCAAGCGCTTTCAACGTTGTTTCTGAACCCTGCAAGGTAAAGGATGAAACCATCACCACGGGCATTGGGCGCAAACGCATCAGTCGTTCAAGAAATTCCAGGCCATCCATTCCAGGCATGTGAACGTCCAGGGTCAACACATCTGGCTGGAGCGTTTTGATCATCTCTCTGGCGATCTGGGCATCGGGTGCCGCGCCAACAACCTCCAAGTCGGGCGCGCTATTAAGCATTTCCGTCAACAAACCACGCATCAGTGCTGAATCATCAACCACCAAGACCCGTATTTTCATGCGTCACATTCCTTCGTACCAACAAACATCCACCACGTCTGAGTGCTCATTCAAACAACTCCACATCACCCTCCATGGCCGAGCCGGACAATCGCTGCTTGTAGTCCTGCTCACGACTAAACAAGGTGTCGTTATGAACCCGGTGCAGTTTCTTCACCAGAACCCGCCCAGTTTCAGAGAAAAAATAGACTTTGCGCGGATAGGCATCGAGCAGATCCTTGGCCACCACGGGAATTTTCTCTATCTTTAGATAATTGAGGACAAATTCGGCATTACGGACGCCGACATTGCTACTCGACAGACTCGACAGTACCGCACCGCCACCAAATACCTTGGCCTCCAGACGATTGCGACGGGCGCCACTTTTCAACAAATGATTGATCAGCACCTCCATCGCATAGGTCCCATAGCGGGCTGAGGCAGTCACCGTTTCACGCCCACCGTCGTCCGGCAGCATGAAATGATTCATTCCGCCAATTCCTGCTTCGGTATCGCGAATACACGCCGCCACACAAGAGCCCAGCACGGTGACCAGCAACATGCCCTGATCCGACACGAAATATTCCCCCGGCAGGATTTTGGCGGCTTCAGACTGGAAACTGCGATCGAAATAGCGGTTGGCGGCGAGATGTTCGTCGTAGGCGTGCTGCACGCGGTTCCTTACTTTCCAGCCCGGGTCAGGGAATAGACGGTCTTGCCCTGGGACTTAAAGAGGTCCGCTGCATGCAGAAAGCTTTCCGAATGACCAGCAAACAACAAGCCCTCATCCTGCATCAGGGGCGCAAAACGGGCCAGGATTTTGTACTGCGTCGGTTTATCGAAATAAATCATTACGTTACGACAAAAAATAATATCGACTGGCGCCTTGACTGGATAACTAGCATCAAGCAAATTGACCCGTTTGAATTCGATCAGACGCTTCAATTCCGGTCGAACCGCGGCATAACCTTCCTGTGACCCTGTGCCACGCAGAAAAAACTTGCGCAGACGCTCCGGCGACAGTTTTTCAACCCGCTCAATCGGATAAACCCCTTTTTGCGCTGTCGCCAGTACATTGGTATCGAGATCAGAAGCCACAATGGAGACATGGGAAACCTCTAAGCCAAAGGTTTCAGCAACGGTAATGGCAATCGAATAGGGCTCCTCACCGGTCGAAGCAGCTGAACACCAGATACGAATCGGTCGGCGCGTCCCCAGTCGACGCAAATGATCGGCAAATATCGGGAAATGATGCGGCTCACGAAAAAATGAGGTCAAGTTAGTCGTCAACGAGTTGACGAAGCGCTCCCACTCATCGCCCCCATGGCGCTCCAGGCCATCGAGATATTCTGTAAAGCTACGCTTGTTCAATGCCCGCAGACGACGCGCCAACCGTGAATAGACCATGTCCTTCTTGACCGGAGACAGCGAAATACCGGCGTGTTGGTAGATCAGCTTGCGTACCCGTTCGAAATCACTGTCGTTGAAGGAGAACTCTCGGCCACTCCCCAACGGCTCCTGTTCGCGAGCACTCTTATCCGTACTTCGCGGCAAAGCAGAAGATTTCACACTGTCTATCATGCTTAAAACTCCGCCCATTCATCATCAAGACGCGCTCGCGGCAGCTTTTTTTGCTCTGCCTGCGGTGCAGCCGAGGACTTGCTGGCAGGGTGCGGCAGCGCCGCAGGGGCCACCGCACCCCCTGCTTGCAGGCGGAAGATGGCTACGGCTCGAACCAACGATTCGGCCTGTTCCTCAAGGCTTTCAGCCGCGGCAGCAGCCTGTTCAACCAAGGCAGCATTTTGCTGTGTCACTTCATCCATCTGACTCACCGCCAGACTGACTTGTTCGATCCCCGCACTCTGCTCACGACTGGCTTCGGCAATATCGGTCACAATCGCGGCCACCCGTTTAATGCTCGACACGACCTCGCTCATCGTCCGCCCAGCTTGATCGACCAGACGATTGCCGCTTTCTACCTTATCCACAGACTCCGAGATCAGCCCTTTGATTTCCTTGGCCGCTGCCGCGCTACGCTGCGCCAGGTTACGAACCTCGGTGGCCACCACGGCAAAACCCCGACCTTGTTCACCGGCGCGCGCCGCTTCTACCGCCGCGTTCAGCGCCAGAATATTGGTCTGGAAAGCAATGCCATCGATCACGCCGATGATGTCGGCAATACGCCGACTGGAATCATTGATCGCTGTCATCGTCGCCACGACTTCACCCACCACTTCACCGCCCTTGATTGCCACCAACTGCGCGCCGGAAGCCAACTCGTTCGCCTGGCGGGCATTATCGGCATTCTGTTTCACGGTGCTGGTCAGTTGTTCCATGCTCGACGCCGTTTCCTCCAGGCTTGAGGCCTGCTCTTCGGTTCGACTCGACAAGTCCTGATTACCGGTTGCAATTTCGCGGGCGGCCACGTTGATGGCATCGCTAGCCTGTCGAATTTGCTCGATGATCGCTGACAACTGTTCTGCGGTCAGATTGGTCGAATCCTTCAACTGCGCAAAAGTGCCTAAATAGTCACGACCAACACGCTGCCCCAGATCGCCACTGGCGATGGCGGACAACACCTGAGCAACTTCGTCCAGACTGAGTTGGCTGGTCTGCAACAAGGTATTCAAGTCAGAGGCCAGGCGCAGGAAAAAGCCCTGCTTGCCCGCTTCATCCACTCGTCGAGAAAAATCACCACGCGCCGCAGCACCCACAATATCAGCCACCTCGTTTTCAACCGCCACCTCCAGGGTACGGTCAATCCACTGGCTGGCTCGGCCAAGATATTGGCCTCGCGAATCGCGTACCGGCGTCGCCGTGACCCGCAAGATACGACCGCACATTTGAACGTCCAGTTGGCGCGTCTCGGCAATTTCACCCCGATACGCCGACTTCATCGACTCATCGTCAAAAAAATCGACCAAGGCATGGTTACGGAGATTAGCCACCAAAAACCCGGGAACCCGCTGCTGCATCGCCGGTTCCATCAGGGTCCACAAGCGCTCTGCGGCCCGATTCATATAAATCAGAATATTGTCCTGATTCGAGATAGTCATCGGGATTTCTGCCCCATCAAGCGCCATTTGAATGCGTTGGGCATCAGCCAGTATCTCTTGCGTCGAATTCAGATCCCACCCACTCTTGATCTGCATCATGCGTGCTGCATCGGATATCGCCAGCAATTCATCGCGCTGTTCGAAATTGATGGTGACGTCAGTACGCCCTTCGGCGAGAGATCGAAAGAAGGTCGCAGCCGCAGTAATCGGACGCCGGATCGCCGCCACCAGAGCCACGGACAGCATCAAACCAACCAAGCCGAATGCCGCAATGAGCAAGCCAAATCGGACCTTGAAGGCTGCGTTATCTTCATCTGCCGCCTTGACTGCGACCTGCGCCAAAGTCAGTTGCAGGTTAACCAATTCGCCAATTTTGTCTGATATCGGGTCAATTGCAGGATAAAGCGCCTGCGCAGCAAAAACACTCAGCGCCCCCCGGTCCCCCTCCGCCAGGATAGCTTTCAAACGGGACGTCGCTTCATCCCCCAATTTCATCAGAGGTTGCAACTCCGTGGCCAAGCGCTGCTCTTCAGGTGTCAGGACATTGGCCGTGTAGGCTTTCCAGCCGGACTGAATCACAGTTTCTGCACGTTTGACTTTATCGAGCGCCGACTCGAAACTTTCCGCCCCATCGCGCGTCTTGTGCGATAGATCAACGATCGATACCGCATAGGCATCCGCGACCTCTTTCAACTGCTGCAAGGGTACGACCTGCTCACGATAGACCGAATCCAGGCGCTGCGTGGTCTCAGAAACACCTCGTATCCCCAAGCCACCCAGCAACAACATGCCCGCGGTCAACAGGACACAAATGGCAAAAATCCGCTGCCCGATGGAGCGCGAACGACGCCATTCCGACCAGGAAAAGCCCGCCCGCACCACTTGCCCATCGCGTACGGTCATCCCACGCACGAGCCCTTCGCGCAGTTCACGATAGGCTTTCTCGGCCGCATCAACCTGTGTCCGCGTCGGCAGTGACCGAACCGACATGTAGCCACTGACCTGACCATTTTCGAAAATGGGGGTCGCATTGGCCACCACCCAATAGTGATCACCATTTTTGCAACGGTTTTTGACCAAACCAGTCCACGGCCGCCCCGTCTTTAAATTGCCCCACAAATCCGCAAAGGCTGCGGACGGCATATCCGGGTGACGAACAATGTTGTGTGACTGGCCCAGCAATTCGCTCTCGGTAAAACCACTGATATCGATAAAGTCACGGTTGACGAAAGTGATCCGACCTTGCAGATCAGTTTTTGAAACGATCATTTTCCCGGCTGGGAAAATCACTTCCTTCTGCGTCACTGGCTGGTTATTTCTCATCGCATATCCTTTTCAGGCAAACCAAGTCATCGAACAATTCAAAATTCAGCCCATTCGTCGTCCACCGTCGCGGCGGGCAGTGCCTGGCGCCCCGGGGCTGCAGGCCGCGGCCCCCCCCCGGAAACTACTGGATGCGGCAAAGAGGCCGCTGGCCTGGTCGCCACCATCGTCGCATTGGTTCGAAAAACCGACACCGCCTTCGCCAACTGCTCAGACTGCTCCTCCAAGCTCTCGGCAGCAGCAGCGGCCTGTTCGACCAGCGCAGCATTCTGCTGCGTCACCTCATCCATCTGACTAACCGCGCGGCCAATCTGATCAATGCCGGCACTTTGTTCACGACTCGCTTCAGCGATATCGGTCACAATCCGGGCCACGCGCTTGATGCTGGTAACCACCTCCTCCATGGTCCGTCCAGCCTGGTCGACCTGACGATTGCCCGCTTCGACCTTGTCGACCGAATCGGAAATTAGCCCCTTGATTTCTTTGGCGGCTGCGGCACTGCGCTGCGCCAGATTACGTACCTCGGTCGCCACGACCGCAAAACCACGGCCCTGCTCTCCCGCCCGAGCCGCTTCGACGGCCGCATTGAGTGCCAGAATATTGGTCTGGAAGGCGATTCCATCAATCACCCCAATAATGTCAGCTATTTTGCTACTCGACCGGTTGATTTCTGACATCGTCTGCACAACTTCAGCCACCACTGCGCCACCGCGCTCGGCGACCCCCTGGGCTTGTACAGCCAGTTCATTGGCCTGCCGGGCATTGTCGGCATTCTGTCGCACCGTCCCGGTTAGCTCTTCCATGCTGGAGGCTGTTTCCTCAAGACTGCTGGCCTGTTCCTCCGTCCGTCCTGATAGATCCTGATTGCCCACCGCAATTTCCTTGGCTGCCGTATTGATCGTCTCGGCCGAGATCTGGATACCCCCCACCAATTCACGCAAGCGACTGACGGTCTGATTCGCATCGTCACGCAATTGGCCGAAGGTGCCGTGGTATTCACTGTGAATCAAACGGGTCAGATCACCTTGCGCCACTTGTGCCAGCAATTGGCCAATCTCGTTGATTGCTTTCTCGGTGGTTTCAACCAGTTGATTGATTCCATGACCCAACTCGCGATAGAAGCCCTCCAATTGGCCAATTTCCATGCGCGCTGCCAGATCACCCGCCGATGCTTGCTGAATCAGGGCAGCCACCGAACGCTGGGCATTAATTTCTGCTGTGCGATCGATCCACTCGCCCACGGTTCCCAAACGCTCACCACGATCATTGATGATCGGATTGGTCACCACGTTATAAATCCGGCCACCGATATCCAGTTCCGTACTACGCGTCGCCTTGAGTTCGCGCAGGCTTTTGAGCGCTGCCGCTGGATCTTGATAAAAAGCGCCAATATTGCTGCCCACAAAGCGGTCGACCGCGAAACCTGGCTGCTGCTCACGCAAACCTGGCTCAATTTGCTGCAAGGTACTGAGCAGCCCACGATTGGCGTAGAGCACCAGGCCATCATCGTCAGCGATTCGCAAATTGGCCGATACGCAATCCAGGGCAATGCGGATACGCAGATTGTCGTTGGCGACCCGCGTGGTCTCGGCCACACTGAATCCCTGCTGGATCTGCATGGCCTGCAGGCCTTGCAGGACCTTGCCCAATTCATCGTTACGCGACAAATCCACATTTCGGGTGAAATTGCCATTGGCCAGCGAACGGAAGGTCGCCAGAATGTCATCCAAGGGTCGGGTCACGGACGCCACGATGCGCAAAGCGATGACCAAACCAGCCACCAGGGCCAAGGAAGCGATCAGGAGGATTTCCCAGCGGTTGCTTTCAAACTGTGCCGTGCTATTGGCAAACGCGGCAGCACCGGATGCTTCGAGTGCTGCATATAAAGCGTCCGATTGCTTGACCACGTCACCGTACAGCGGGTTGATCTTTTTCAGCAGAATCATGTTGGCTTCATCGAAAGCCCCTGCCGCCAAAGCGACCCGCGCCGTGGCCAGCCCCTCCTCGGCCAGCTTTTGACGCGCCTCGTTGAACGCTGTCAATTGCGCAGCAGGCAGCTCGTTGACCACCCGTGCCGAAAACGATGTCGACAGTCGACTAATGTCAGCTTCTGCCTGGGCAATTTTATCGAGGTGAAAAGCCAGCGGATGGTCATGCAAGTGCGCATAAACGCCCGTTGGATTATGTTGCAAGGACAACAACACTTGCGCCCGGCCATCGGCCAGCGAGCGACCAATCGCTGCCAATTCCTGACTGGGCAATAATTTTCCCTGATACAGATCGTCGACCGCGTGATTGGTTTGACTCATACCCCAGATGCCAACCCCGGCAATCAAGGCCATGGCCAACAGCACGGCAGCAAAACCAGACAACATCTTGGCGCGCAGCGACCAGTGGGCAAAAAAACCCTCCCCTCCCTGTGCCACCGCCCCATGGCGAATCTGCATGCCACCGGCCCGTTTTTCCCGGAACATCCGATAGGCGGCCTCAGCCGCTTCAACCTGGGCCACCGTCGGCTTCCGGCGAACTGACAGATAGCCCACGACCTGATCGTTCTCGTGCAAAGGGGTGGCGGTCGCCAGAACCCAATAAAAATCGCCATTTTTACAGCGGTTCTTGACCAGCCCGGTCCATGGCCGACCGGCCTTCAGGTCACGCCACAGATCGGCAAAAGCCTCCTCTGGCATGTCCGGATGACGAACCAGATTGTGCGGCTGCTGGAGCAATTCCGTTTCAGAAAAGCCGCTGATCCGGACAAAATCCGCATTGATATAGGTGATCTGTCCCTTGAGGTCGGTCTTTGAAACGATCAAATCGTCTTCACCAAGAACCACTTCGTTCTGGGTGACAGGCTGGTTATTACGCATACAGTCGTGTCTCCTTGGCCAAGTTAAAACTCGGCCCACTCGTCGTCATCCGGCGCTGTCAGCCGTGCCACGGGAACCTGGCCCGAAGTCAGCTTCTGAACGGGTCGGACATTGGCGGTCAACCGCACAGGTTCGGCTTTTTTCTTGCCACTGCGCATGACTTCGATCAAGCCGATCACCCGCTTGGAACGATTGGAAAACTCCCCATCGATCTGCTCACGAGCCCCTGCACTGTCTCCCGTCATGTGGGTACGAATGACATCCGCCGCGCAGCGATGGAAGCCGGCATGCTCGATCTTGAGATCACCGTATTGCGCGTTACCGCGCAGTGAGCGGCCATCGCCATGAATCCAGCAACCTAGCGCGCACTGGTCATCACGACCCACAATGGCGGGATCAAGCTGTTCGTTCCCACCATCTACATAATCGAGCAAGCGCTTCTTCCACTTGCCATGCGCCTCAATCGCAGCGTCGAAATCCAGGCCGGAAATCGCCGACTGCCCTTCGATCACCACACTGCCGGACAATCGGAAAGTCGCCACCGCTTGAGACAAGTTGCGCGCCTGCTCCTCGAGACTCTCGGCCGCCGCCGCCGCCTCTTCAACCAAGGCGGCATTTTGCTGCGTCACCTCATCCATCTGACTGACGGCCAGGCTGACCTGATCAATGCCCGTTGATTGCTCGACGCTGGCCGAGGAAATATCGGCCATGATTCGCGCCACGCGCTGAATACTGGCCACCACCTCACTCATCGTCCGGCCAGCCTGATCGACCAGACGATTCCCGACCTCGACCTTGTCAACCGAATCAGAGATCAGCCCCTTGATTTCTTTGGCAGCTGCTGCGCTGCGTTGCGCCAGATTGCGCACCTCGGTCGCCACCACCGCAAAACCCCGGCCCTGCTCGCCAGCCCGCGCCGCTTCGACTGCAGCATTCAGCGCCAAGATGTTGGTCTGGAAAGCAATGCCATCGATTACCCCGATAATGTCGGCAATCTTGCTGCTCGACTGACGAATGGCACTCATCGTCTCGACCACCTGCCCCACCACCGCCCCCCCGCGTTCAGCCACCTGCTGCGCCGTTTCAGCCAACTGGTTGGCCTGCCGCGAATTGTCGGCATTCTGTCGCACAGTCCCGGTCAGTTCTTCCATACTTGAAGCCGTCTCTTCCAGGCTGGAGGCCTGTTGCTCGGTACGCCCGGACAAATCGGCGTTGCCGGAAGCGATCTCCTGGGCCGCCGTGTTGATCGCATCGGTCGCACTCTTGATCGAGAAAATGATCTCCTGCAGGTTGTCGACCGTGACATTGGCGTCATCACGCAAACGGCCGAGCACCCCTTGATACTGCGTGTCGATTTTTCGGGTCAGGTCACCTTGCGACAGACGATTCAACATGGCGCCCACATCATCGAGCGCCCGACTGTTGGCGTCGAGCAAATCGTTCATCCCCTGGGTCAGTTTGCGGAAAAAGCCTTGCTTGTCACTGACATCAACCCGGCGAGAGAAATCACCCGCCACCGCGGCCGTAATGATGTCACTGACCTCATTCTCAATCGCCACTTCGGCCGTCCGGTCCAACCACTCAACCACCGTCCCGAGCCGCTCCCCCGCCTCGTTGCGAATAGGCGAAGCGACCAGCGAAAACGTCCGGCCACCAACCGTAATTTGTGAGCGATGCGGGGCCGAGATTGCAGCGAGAAGATTGCGCTGGTGGCTAGGATTGCGGTGATAGATATCGAAACTGGAACCCAGAATGTTATCTGCCCGGAAAGCGGGTAAATCCTTGCGGATATCCGCCTCGGCATTGCGCATCATGCTCAGAGCTGAAGCATTGCAATAAATGATCAACCCGTCGTTATCAGCCACCATCACGCTATTTGACCCAACATCCAGTGCGACCTTGATGCGCATGGCAGACGCTGCGCTCGCCACCTGGCTGGCGCGTTGTGACTTGAGGTCACGCTGCATTTTGTCGAGCGCTCGCAGCAGGCCCGCCGTTTCATCCTGCCCTTCCGCATTAACTGAATTATCAAAATTACCGCCAGCGACCGACTCCGCCAAATTCAGGGCATCGCCCAGCGGGCGGGTAATCAGCCGAGTAATCCACAACCCTGCCGGAATCATGAGCAACGCAGCCAAGGCCATCATCAACAACATTGTTGTCTGTGCCTGACCACGCACCTCGGCCATCTCCACCAAAGCGGCATCACTGCGGTTTTTACTAAGGACCACGAAATCGCTGATCGCGACTGACCAGTCCTGCATGGCGGGGACAAAGTTTTTCTGGAAATGCAGGTCAACATCAGGCCGATTACCGGCGCGAATCAGTTCGTACATTTTGTTGATCGCAGCCTCGGCCATCTGGCGATTTTTCGCCAGGCGCTGGCCAAGCTCGTGAGCTCCAGCTTCTTCCAACAATTGCTGAAGCAGCTGCTCCCGCTTGCCATAGTCGGCCAATTGGGCAAGCGCCGCTTTTTCTTCGGCCTGCTGGCGCTCAAACTCTTCGTAGATAATGGCGTTGCGAACATGCTGGCCGATGTTAGCCATCCGCGTCCTCAGTTCAACGGCCAGTTCGGCCCCTGCCTGGGTTCCCTGAGCCACCTGTTCGGCCTTGCCACTGATACTTTTCAGACTGCTTAATGCGATGGCAACCAGGACGCACATCAGAATCAAGGCACCGATCGTGGAGGCAATCAGACGGCTACCGATTCGGTATTCGCGCAAATTCAACATTTCGCTCTTTCCTGTGGGGGTGGCTAGTCGACGTTGCGGTCGATGAGTTCCATATCAGCACTGGTCATCAAGCGCTCGATGTCGGTGATGATCAACATGCGTGCTTCCACCGATGCCAAGCCCACGATGTACTTGGTGTCAAAGGTGCCTGAAAAATCAGGCGCCGCACGAATCTGCCCCGAACTCAGGGAAATGACATCCGAAACACTGTCAACCACCACACCAATGACCCGACCGGCGACATTCAGGATAATGACCACAGTGAATGGCGTGTACTCAACCTTGCCCAATTGAAACTTGATGCGCAGGTCGACAATCGGCACGATGATGCCACGCAAATTAATCACCCCCTTGATGAAAGGCGGCGCGTTAGCAATGAGCGTCGGCGGTTCGTAGCCCCGAATTTCCTGGACCTTGAGAATATCGATCGCGTACTCTTCGCTGCCCAGCGTAAAAGTCAGGTATTCGCTGGTGACGCTCTCTTCATCGCTGACATTCGTGCCATGCGTCTTGGTTTCCATGCTCCACTCCTCCGTGCCGTCAGCCGGCTTTCTGCATCGTCGATCGAGCCATGCCGGCAATGGCCGACACGTCGAGAATCAGGGCGACATGACCGTCCCCCATGATGGTCGCACCTGAAATACCAGGCACCTTGCGATAATTGGCTTCGAGACTCTTGATCACCACCTGATGCTGGCCGACCAGCGCATCGACAAACAGCGCTGCCTTGGTGCCATCTGCGTCGAGGACCACCATGATGCCCTGCGTCAAATCATTCCACGACGACTTCAACCCAAAGACTTCGTGCAGGACCACAACGGGCAAATACTCGCCCCGTACCTGAATGAGTCGCGCCTGGTTAGACAATGTCTTGATGTCACCGCGCTGCGGCTGCAAGGACTCGATCACGTAGGACAAGGGCAGGATATAAGTCTGTTCCCCCACCGCCACCGACATGCCGTCGAGAATAGCCAAGGTCAGCGGCAGACGAACGGTCATCCGGGTGCCAACCCCCGCCATGGATTCAATCTCGACCCGACCACCCATCGATTGAATATTGCGGCGGACGACATCCATGCCGACACCACGCCCCGAAACGTCGGTGACTTGCTCAGCCGTTGAAAAACCAGCTTCGAAAATCAGGTTGAAGACTTCCTGGTCAGTCATCTGATCCGAAATCTGCAAACCACGTTCGCGGGCTTTGGACAAAATCCGGTCGCGGTGCAAGCCCGCACCGTCGTCACCCACCTCGATGACGATGTTGCCGCCTTGATGATAGGCCTTCAGGGTAATCGTCCCGGTGGGATTCTTACCAGCCGCCTGCCGTTTTTCAGGCAACTCAACCCCGTGATCCAGACTATTCCGAATCAAGTGCGTCAATGGGTCCGTGATGCGTTCAATCAGACTTTTGTCCAACTCGGTCGTTTCACCCGACGTCTTCAACTCCACCTGCTTGCCCAACTTGCTCGACAAATCGCGAACCACGCGAGGGAAGCGGGAAAAGACAAATGATATCGGCATCATGCGGATCGACATGACCGATTCTTGCAGATCACGGGTATTGCGTTCCAACTGGGCAAGGCCATTGCTCAGACGTTCCGGCGCCTGCGCCTCCAACTGGCTGACCGTCTGCAGCAACATGGCCTGCGTGATGACCAACTCGCCAACCAAATTGATCAGTTGATCGACTTTGTCGATACTGACCCGGATCGATGAATCGCTGGCTGCGGCGGCGGTGGGTGCTGCACGCGCCGGGGCAGTTGCTTTGGCCGGCGCCGGCGCACTCTCAACTACCGCAGGCACAGCAACGGGGGCAGCGACCGGCATCGGTGCAGATACAGGTGGCGTAACAGCGGGGGTCGGCAGTGGTGCAAAAAAACCATAACCATCGCCTTCTTCCGCCATCACGGGAGGAGTCAGCGGTGGGATAGTCACAGGGGAGGGCAAAGGCTCAAAGAAACCGTAGCCATCCCCTTCATCGCTGCTCACAGATAGGGGCGATACAGGCAATGGTTCAAAAAACCCATAACCATCTCCCTCCTCCGCCATGCTGGGCGAAGGCAGGGGCTCCCCATTAAAGAATCCATAGCCGCGCACGCTATCAGGCACACCAGGCATGTCACCAAAAAAACCGAAGGCGGTTGTTCCGTCAACCTCAACCGAGGTGTCCTCGGTAATACGCCAAGCTCCGTTATCCGCGACAAAATCGATCTGATCAGCAAATACTTCACGCGCCACATCAGTAATCAGGCGCAGCTCCCAAAATCCACTTCCACTTGATTGCGGGCGCTGCAAGACATCCAAACGCCCCATCCCAGCCAACTCGTCCAGCAAGTTGTTAACCCCAACCCCCTGGGTCGCAATCTCGGTAGGTAAAAACTGAATATCGAAAACATGCAAGCCGTTAGTAGGCAAACTTGGCTTGACCGCCACCTCATCATCTGCAGCAACCGCTGAGGTGAGCCCCCCCTCCACAGTCGCCGTCACAACCGGCTGAGCTATTCCACTCGACAACTGGCGCAAGCGCTGACAAATCGTCTCAACAACGGCCGGGTCTGCCCCACCCCGACCTTGGTGGCCCTCCAGCATATCGCGCAAGCAATCGCCACTAGCCAGAAAGGCATCAACCATACCGGCGGTCAACGCCAGTTCATGCTTGCGTATCCGGTCGAGCAAATTTTCGAGGATATGCGTTGTTTCGGCCAGATCGGTAAAACCAAAGGTGCCGGCACTGCCCTTGATTGAGTGCGCGGCACGAAATATCGCATTCAACTGCTCGGAATCCGGATTTTCAACATCCAGATTGAGCAACAATCCTTCCATTGCTGCCAGGTGTTCTGCCGATTCCTCGAAAAACACCTGATAGAACTGACTCATGTCGATAGCCATGCTCTCCCCCTACCGTCGGCAAGCGCATAAGCCACCGATTCGGATCCAACTTGGCAAAATGCCTGGTCAGCGTTTCAGCCGATCACCTTACGCACGACCTCGATCAACTTCTGGGGATCAAACGGTTTGACCAGCCACCCCGTCGCACCGGCAGCACGCCCCTGCGACTTCATGGCATCCGAAGACTCGGTGGTCAGCATCAGGATAGGCGTCGAGGCATATTGCGGCATACCCCGCAACGTCTTGACCAGGGTCAACCCGTCCATGCGCGGCATATTCTGGTCAGTGAGCACAAGATTGACACTTCGCGCCTTAGCCTTGTCCAGACCGTCCATGCCGTCCACCGCCTCAACGACATCGTAGCCGGCACTTTTGAGCGTAAAAGAAACCATCTGACGGATGGATGCCGAATCATCAATTGCAAGAATGGTTTTTGCCATGTTTTCCTCGTTGGTCTTTCAATAGTTTGAATACACACCCGGTGCGCAATTAGCCCGAGGTCGCACCACTTCCCGGCAGTTTCAAGCCCACCGGCAACTCCGCCTCGTTATCCACCTCAGCTTCCGGCCCTTCTTCCTGCAGGATGGCCTGTTCGGTCCGCTGATTCAGCACCACGATGCTGATCCGGCGATTGACCGGATTGAGTGGGTCATTTTTATCGAAAAGCACCGTCGACGCCAAGCCCACCACCCGAATCACCTTGTTATCGTCCATTCCCCCCGCGACCAACTCGCGTCGCGAAGCATTCGCCCGATTGGTCGACAGCTCCCAGTTGGAGAAACCCTGACTCCCACCCACAAAGCGTGCCGCATCGGTATGCCCTGCCAAGCTGATTCGATTCTGCACAGCATTCAGGGCAGCACCAATCTGGCGCAACAACTCACGAGTATAGGGTTTTAAGTCTGCACTGCTGGAGTCAAACATCGGTCGATTCTGCTCATCGACAATCTGAATGCGCAAACCCTCCGAGGTAATATCGAGCAATAGCTGCTTCTTGAATTGTGCCAGCTGCGGACTCTTTTCAATCAGCTTTTCGATATCAGCTTTCAGCGTTTCAAGCTTTGTCTGCTCCTTGCGCTGAAACTCAAGTTTGGCCTCTTTCGAAAAAGACGTAGACTTTCGTGACTCGACATCCCCCCGTTTGACCTGCCCTGCCTGCCGCGTCAAATCTTGGCCGCCACCCTGCAAGATACTGCTCGCATCACCACTGCCACTGCCCCCTTGCATCGCCACCTTGACGGGATTTTGGAAAAATTCGGCGATCCCGCTCAAATCCCCCTTGGCAGTCGACCCCAAAAGCCACATCAGCAGAAAGAAAGCCATCATCGCTGTCACGAAGTCAGCGTAGGCAATCTTCCAGGCACCACCGTGTGCCCCGCCAGCCACCACCTTCTTGCGTTTAATGACTATAGGGCGTGTGGAATCGTCGCTCATTGTCTGTTCTCGGCTATCGCTCTGGGCTTACTTACCCTTGCGCGCCTTGAGTTCCTCTTCCAACTCGGCAAAACCCGGACGATCATGCGAACCAAGCGCCTTGCGTCCAAATTCAATGGCGACTTGCGGGGCATAGCCAGACATTGAAGCCAACAAAACCATCTTAATCATTTTATAAATCGTCGAATCGGCATGCGCCTTCTGCTCCATCAACTTGGCGATTGGCTCAACAAAACCATAGGAGACAAGAATACCCAGAAAGGTACCAACCAACGCGCCACCAATCATCTTGCCAAGTACCGCCGGCGGACTACCGACCGAGCCCATCACGTTCACCACACCCATCACCGCAACCACAATACCGAAAGCAGGCACAGCGCCGCCCACAGCGCCGACTACATGACCAGGCTCGGCTGCCTCATGATGGTGGCTTTCCAACTCGACATCCATCAAACTTTCGATTTCGACAGTATTCAGATTACCGCCCACCATCATTCGCAAGTAGTCGGTCGTAAATTCCATCACATGATGGTCATGCACGATATTTGGATACTTGCTGAAGATCGGACTGGCGTCCGGGTTTTCAATGTCCCCCTCGATCGACATCAGCCCTTCTTTGCGCACCTTGCCCAAAATCTCGAACAGCATGGCCAGTGCATCAACATAATACGCTTTGTTATATTTGGAACCTTTAAGAACCCCAGGAAGCGCTCCCACCGTTGCCTTAATCAACCCAAGATTGTTGGAAGCAACGAAATAACCAATCATCAAGCCAAAAATCGCGATGTATTCCAGGGGCACCCAGAGCGCAAGGAGACTACCGTGGACGGCGTAAGTACCCAGCGCAGAAGCCAGGATGATCACGTAACCGACGATTAGAAACATTCAGAGCCCCCTGCCGCAACAGCCAGTCACTCGGGCCGCATGCAATTATTTGTGTCCGCTATTGTAGCCACAGGTTTCGCCCGAGTGCAAAGCCAGATTTGCGGAATCTACGGAACAGCAAGGCTTCACGGAACTTTCCGATGCTAAACTGGCTGAAATACCAACCTCGACAAACAGCCTAAAAAATTGACCCGTTTCTGCACTCTTTGCGGGGAAGCAACCGCCCTTAGCACGCCCGATGGTGATAACCGTCCCCGCCTGGTATGCACCACCTGCAAGCACATTCATTACGAGAATCCACGTCTGATTGTTGGTTGTGTTGCTGAGTGGGATGGACGCATTCTGCTCTGCCGACGCGCCATCGAACCTCGCTGCGGATTCTGGACGCTACCCGCTGGTTTTATGGAAAATGCCGAAACCACCGAACAAGCTGCATGGCGCGAAACCTATGAAGAGGCGGGGGCGGATGTCCGCTTGGACGCACCATTCGCCATGTTCAGCATTGCCCATATTAACCAGGTTCACCTGTTCTACCGTGGCCATTTGCGCAATGACCATTACCTGGCTGGCACGGAAAGTCTTGAAGTCCGGCTGTTCGAGGCCGAAGAAATTCCGTGGGCGGATTTATCCTTTGCCAGCGTCGCCCAGTGCCTGCAGCTTTATTTGCAAGATAGACAAAACGCTTGCTTTCAGTTTCACGACCGGCAGCAACAACATTTATTGCACGAGGCCTCATAAAAAATCCCCGTCCGGCCTATTGGCTGACGGGGATTAGACAAGCCAGCTCTTTTTCAGTGCTGCTTGCTTTCTTCGTTCATCTTGTTCGCATACATCCGGCCCATCACAACGCCGATTACCAACACACCGACGATCACGACCAAGCTCATCAGACCGATATCACTTGTCAACAACAATTCCCAAGCCATAAGTCACCTCCCAGTAACAAAAAAATTAATTGGCACTTCTGGCGACCAAGCGCAGCGGTTGCTCAGCATCCGCCATCCAGTCACCTTGCAGTCGCCACACCCCCTGCGGGTCCTCGATAATGACGTGCCAACGCCCCTCGAGCATTCCCGGCAGTTTTCCTGTGTAAAAACCCTGCCCTTCCGAGAGCATATCCACAGCCATATCCTGGCCCGCTCGCGTCGGATGCGCAAGTTTCAACACAATCCGCTCAGGCAATCCAACATCACCTGATTGACTCAGCAGCATGCGGACATTGCTACCCGACCGCATCAAATCACCATGCAACCCCATCTTTGCCGCCTCATGGTCACGTTGCAGACGCTGATTAACCGCCAGACCCTGCTTGTAATAGTCATCAGTGACCAAACCATCATTGCTGACAACGGCCAGCCAGACGGTAATCACCCCTGCGACAATCACGATAGCCGGTCCGGAAATCAGTATCCACGGCCAACGTTGTTTGTACCAGGGCGGCGAAGGATTGTTCAAAGACATTGATGTACTCATTTATTAACTCAAGGGAGCAGGAATGATGCCTTTTCACGCACGGCAATCGCCGCATCAGATTCGGCCCGAATATTAAAATAAATAGTGTTAGCCCCCAACTTGCCACTTTCTGACGGCGCACTAACCACGACGGTGATCTCACGATTTTCTGCACTATTCACGTCAATTGCCGTATCGCCGACTAATTTCACCCCATCCAAGCCATGCCGTTCCACACAACTCAAATTGAATAACGAACTGTCGTGAATTTTCCCTCGATTTCCCCGGTTGACCGCAGCAAGGTGGTCCACCCTTTGCTTTCTGATTGTCTTTTCTATAGGAAGACGATC
>Ga0209066_10000586_pt1 | contig 52492 bp, 61 predicted proteins | sample All_14_2_FD_187198 | JGI IMG/M metagenome (GOLD analysis project Ga0209066, IMG submission 187198) | Freshwater microbial communities in response to fracking from Pennsylvania, USA - Allegheny Zone_MetaG_DW_15 (SPAdes) (version 2) ...
GGATGGTGTGGCAAGATCCGTTTGCGAGCATTCAGCCGAAATGGACGATGCGAAAAATTTTGGAGGAGCCACTCAAGTTGGCGGGTCAAAGTGCGGACGTTGCTTTGATGATGGAGCAGGTTGGTCTTTCGGCGGCGTTGATTGATCGCTACCCGCATGAATTGAGTGGGGGGCAGCGGCAGAGAGCAGCGATTGCTCGCGCAATTGCGTTGAAGCCGCCTTTGGTGATTTGCGACGAACCGACGGCCGCTTTGGACTTAAGTATTCAGGCGCAGATTTTGAACTTGCTTAAAGATTTGAAAGCGGAAACGGGTTGTGCGTTTTTATACATTACGCATGACCTGCAGACGGTGCGCTACTTGGCGGATCGGGTGGCGGTGATGTATATGGGGGAAGTGGTGGAAATTGGGGACACGGCGACGGTTTTCGAATCACCAAAGCACCCTTACACCCGGGCGTTGCTTGAATCTTCGCCGCATTTGCAGGAGCTTGGACAAATTCCACAGGCACCACTGGGTGAGATTCCTGATCCGACGGAGAAATTAGTGGGCTGCAAGTTTGCGAGTCGGTGCCCGATTGCGCAGGAAGTTTGCCGTGCTCAGCACCCGAATTATGATTCGGAGATGGGTCAGCGAGCCCTTTGCCATTTTCCTTTGAATTGAGGGACGTTTCGTACCCAACTCGGTTCGAACTATGCTGGTAGATTGAGGTTCTTAACAATTATGTCGGAAAGTGGTACCCCGCGTCGTGCGCTCGCCGAAGAGCGCGAAGCAATTGAACTTGATTTACTTGAGATGGTGAACAAGGCGGTCGCGATGTTTAATTTGTCGGTTCGTTCTTTGAATCAGCTTGACCGTGAAATGGCACGCGAATCATTGAATGCGGACGACGAAATCGACCGTTTGGACTTGGAGATTGAAGAGCGTTGTTTGGACGTTCTTGCTTTGCAGCAGCCGATGGGGAGCGATTTACGCGAGATCGGGACGGTGCTGAAAATCATCACGGATATTGAGCGAGTTGGCGATTTAAGCGTTGACATTGCTAAGATCACGTTAAAAGTTGATCGTTTGATGGGGCGGTCGGATTTTGTTGATTTGCTGAAGTTGGCTTCGGTGGTGACACGGATGTTAACGGAATCGGCACAGATGTTCAGTCGGAAATCGGCGGAAGGGCTGGAGTTAATTGCTCAGCTTGAAGACGAGGTCGATGACATGTACCGCGAGTTTCGGGCTCAGACGCACGATTATATGGTTGCACATCCGGAACAAGTTGTCGGTGCGAGTTGGATGCTTTTGGCGTTGCACCACATTGAGCGAGTGGCGGATCATGCTTTGAATATTGCTGAGCGCGTTGTCTTCATGGTGACGGGAGAAATGCGGCAAGTTGTACCGGATGACCCAGAACCTGAATAACTTTGAGGCTTGATTCGGTTAGGCTTCGTCTTGAACGTTTAACCATGTTGCCTTGGTTTTTGGCCTTTGGCATTTCGCCTGCGGGTGGGGTGTTGGAAACTCGAACGGAGAAGGTTACTGCGACACAGCAGATAGCCTTGGAAACGCTTGAGGTTCGGCATACGGCAGGGGTTGGGGCGAAGAAGGGAGATCGAGTTACGGTTTCATATCGATTTGAATCGGCGGGGACTCTTTTGGTTGATTCGGAACGGTTAGGGGTTCCGTTTACGTTTGTTTTAGGGGATGAAGAAGTTCCGTCAGCTTTTCAGCTTGGAGTGCAGGGTTTGCAATTGAAAGGGTATCGCAAAGCGAAGGCGAGTCCGTTGGCATTTGGCGAAGGGTTTGCGCAGCGGTGGCCGGAATTGAAGTCGCAAGTGACGTTTGAGATTACCGTGATTGGGCTTGAGCGTCCGAAAGCTCCTTAGGGGCGAGTAGAATCTGATTTATGTTGGCTGACCTGAAGGAGCTTTGGCGATTCCGCGAGCTGCTTTGGGCGATGGTTGAGCGGGAATTGCGGATTCGTTATAAGAATTCTGCGTTGGGTTTTTTATGGAGTTTGCTGAATCCGCTGGTGACGGTGGCGGTGATGTGGATGGTTTTTACATTTATCATGGGGAGCAATACGGACAATTACAGTGCCTACATTTTGGCGGCGTATCTGCCGTTTTTGTTTTTTAATATGAGCTTGATGGATTCATCGCAGTCGGTTTTGGTTTCGCTGCAGGTTGTGAAGAAGGTTTACTTTCCCCGGGAAATCTTGCCGATTGCGAGTGTGATCAGCAACTTCATTCACTTTGTGTTGGCGCTGGGCGTTTTCTTTGTTTTCCTTTTGGGAGTTTGGGTGATGAACGGTTTTGGGATATCGCCTTTTACTTGGAAGCTCCTCGTTTTGCCTTTGCTTTTGGTGCCATTTTTGGCGTTGGTGATGGGATTTTCGTTGATGTTGAGTGCGCTGAATGTGTTTTATGAAGATGTGAAATACATATTGAGCGTGGTCTTGTATTTGCTCTTTTTTGTGAGTCCGGTCATGTACTTTAGTGAAACGGTGAAGGCTTCGGCATCTAAGTTTGCGAATGGTGATTTGATTTATACGGTTTATCATTTGAATCCGATTTCGACATGGATTACGGCTTTTAGGAAAGTTTTGGTGCCGGAAGGAAAGATCGAGGTGATTCAGAATGGCGTGGCGGTGAAGGTTGGGCCGGATCCGTTTAATTATCCGATGGTGGCGGTGGCTTGTTTGACGAGTTTTGGGATGCTGGTTTTTGGATACTGGTTGTTTAATCGCATGAAGTGGCGATTTGTGGAGCGACCATGAAAACGGGGAATGCGCTTACGATTCGGGGATTGCGGAAGACTTTTACGCTGAGTCATTCGGGATCGGCGAGTTTGAAGACGGCTTTGCTGTGGTGGAAGAAAAAAAAGGTTGAGAAACTTGAGGTTTTGCGGGGACTCGATCTTGATGTGAGGCATGGTGAATGTGTTGCTTTGGTGGGCAGGAATGGGGCGGGGAAATCGACGCTGCTTAGTTTGATTTCGAAAATTTACAAACCAACGAGCGGGGAGATTGTGGTTGATGGCCGGATTGCACCGCTTTTGGAATTGGGGGCGGGATTCCATCCGGATCTGACGGGACTCGAGAATATTTTGTATAACGGAATGATTTTGGGATTGACGCGCAAAGAAGTGAATGCGCGGATGCAGGCGATTGTGGATTTTGCGGAGTTGCAGAGCCATATTGATTCTCCGGTGCGGGCTTATAGTAGTGGGATGATGGCGCGGCTGGGATTTTCGATTGCGGCGCATGTGGATGCGGACATTTTGATTGTGGATGAGGTTTTGGCGGTGGGGGATTATGCTTTTGAGAAGAAATGTTATGACTATATTGATGAGTTTCGGAATGGTGGGGGAACGATTTTGTTTGTGAGTCATAACGCGGATGCGGTTCGGCGGGTGGCGGATCGGGTGGTTTGGCTCGCGGGGGGTGAGGTTCGGATGGATGGGGACGTGGAAGAGGTGTTAGGAGAGTATCTTGCAGCCGGTGAGAATCGATAATGTTGATGAGCTGAAACGGATTTTGTCAGTTGATTTTGGGGTTGAGGCAGTTTTTGTTGAGCAGGTGGGTGGAGGCTTAGACTCTGATGCGACCCGTTGGAAGGTGACAGGGGCAGACGGGGTTGATTGGTTTGCAAAAGTAGGGACTGATCGATATAGCATCTACCGTGTGTTGCAAGGCATTGCTGGCGAATTTGCAGGAAACTTGGTTGTGCCCGTTTTATCAAACAATGAGATGCATCCTTGGGCGGGGGAGTATGATTTTTGGGTTCATCTGTTTCCATTTTTGGAGGGACAGAATGGCTTGGAGCAGCCATTAAGTTTTGAACAAGTCAGGAACGTTGGTCAGATTCTCCGGCATATTCATGATAGGCAACTGACGGATGAAGAACGATACTGTGCGCAAATAGCTGACTTTGAAACGTACTGGACTTTGGATTTGTTTACGATAACGAACAATCTGGAAAAAAATGGTGAGCGGACTACGATTCAGCAAAAGTTGTTCGATGTACTTTCAAAGCACAGTGAAGACATAGAATATGTGGAGTACCAGGTTACTAACCTTGAATCGAAATACAGCAAGTACCACCCCCTACGTGTGCTTTGCCACATGGATTTGCATGCCGGGAAAATTTTGACGAACGACACTGGGAGGGTGTTTTTGCTGGACTGGGATAGAGCAGAGTTAGCACCGCGAGAGGCTGACCTAATGTTTTTCCTTGAAGGTGGAATTTTTGACCATGAGCCTTGGTTTGAGGAAGCTTTTTGGAAGGGTTATGGTCGGGTTGGTTATGATAAGCAATTATTGACCTATTATCAATATGTACGAGTTCTGGAAGACATCGTTGTGTTTGCACAGGATGCGTTGCGAGCGACAAGTGAGAGTGAAGCAAATATGCATATTGACTATTTGGAGAAGCAATTTGTGTCTGGCTCTTTGCTTTGGAGAGTGTTTAAGAAGGAAGAGGCTTAGTTTAAGCCCGGTAGAATTGTGGAATGGGATCGAAGGAGATAGCGTTGGACATGTTGCGCGGGGCGTGCGGGATTTTTTTGAAAGATTTAAGAGCGTTGCCGGAGGATATTTTTACGAAGAATTTTGGGGGGACGAGCCGGACGGTGGCGGATATTGTTTATGAAGTGAATTTGGTGAATGATCATATCGGCTTGACGATTCGGGAGGAGGAGTTGTTTGACTGGCCGGAAGGGGGTTGGATTACGGCTCCGGCGGGATTTGACTCTAAGGCGACGGTGGTTAGCGCCTTTGAAGCGTCGTCCAAGCGTATTTTGGAAACGGTTGAAGGGTTTTCGGAAGAAGAGATTTTGGGGACAGTTGTTTCAGATGGGAATGAGACGACTCGGTTTGAGCGATGCCGCTTTATGGCTTTGCATCTTTGGTATCACAGCGGGCAGTTGAATTTTATGCAGACGCTTTTGGGTGATTCGGAGTGGCACTGGATGAAGAAGGACTAGGCATCTTCGGGGAGCTTTGGCCCTTGGATTGGGGTGGTGAGAACTTGCCACCATTGCTTTGATTCGCGGTGCTTGATGAGAAGGCGAAGGGCGGCGCCGAGTCGGTTAGTGGCGAGGCATATCCATTGGGAAATTGGGCCGTGGTGGATGCGGAAGTAGAGTTCTTTGCCGCGGTTGTACATGGCGACTGACCACCACCGGTTGCCTGTGGAGGATGCACCGAGGGCATGGGTGAACTGGGCTTGGGGGACGTAGAGAATTTGTCCGTGATTTGATAGGCGGTGGCAGAGTTCGGTGTCTTCGCAATAGAGGAAGAATTGTTCGTTGAATTTCTCTATTGGCCTGAACATGAGGCATGCGCCCATGACCTGAGCGACTGGAGTGGGTTGATCGGTTTGAGCGATGATGCGCGCCGATTGCCAGTAAGGGCTGAATAGAAGGGAGTTGGGGAAGAGCTTTTCGAGAAGGAGTTGCTCGCAAAGGACAGCCCATAGGGTGAGTTTGCGGCAAGCGGATTGTTGGAGAGTTTGGTCAGGATTGAGGAGCTTCCCTCCGGTGGCGATCACGGTGGGGTCTTTGAACGGGGCGGCAAGGATTTGGATGGCGTTGGGGTGGGGGAGGCAGTCGGAGTTGAGGAAGAGGGCGAGATCGCCGGTCATGATTGCGAGGGCTTGGTTGTTGGCGGCTCCGAATCCTCGATTTCGGGTGTTGGCGATGAGTTTTATCTCGGGGTGGTTTTGCTGGAGGTATGTGGGGGTGCCATCTTTGCTGGCGTTGTCGACAATGATGATTTCGTGAATCGGTTGAGTTTTGAGGGCGAGGAGGCAGGCTTTGATGTGGTCGAGGGTGTTATAGCTGACGATGATAACGGAGATTTTGGGTTCGTCAGAGGGGATTTCCACTTGTTTGATTATGGCTTATGCATGAACTTTCAGCCTAAATTGAAAATTCGTTTTGTGCGGGGGAGTAGAATTGGTTTGAGATGGCAACGACGGTAAGCCCGAATGTATCGATTGATACGATTTCAGAAAAAGTATATGGAGGGGAGCGGATTACGGCGGAAGATGCTCGGTTTTTGTTTGACCATCCAAATTTGAATGACCTTGCTACTTTGGCGAATTATCGGCGGGAGCAGGCGAGTGATCCGAATGTTGTGACTTACATTGTTGGGCGGATTTTGAACTACACGAACGTGTGTTGGGTGCGTTGTAATTTCTGTGCTTTTTATCGGGTGCCGGGGCATGAAGAGGGGTACACCCTTCACGAACAAGAGATTTTGGAGAAGGTTCAGGATACGGTTGATAAGGGTGGAATTGAGATTTTGTTTCAGGGTGGTTTGAACCCGAAATTGAAGATTGATTATTACGAGCATATTTTTAGTTTGGTGATGGAAAAGTTTCCGCAGGTGATCTTGCATGCTCTGAGTCCAGCGGAGATTATTTATATCGCGCACATCAGCAAATTGACTCTCGAAGACTGCTTGATGAGACTGAAAGCGGCGGGTTTGCACTCGATTCCGGGAGCGGGTGGGGAAATTTTGGTTGACCGGGTGCGAAAGATTATTGCGCCTTATAAGGATACGACCAATGAGTGGTTGGAGTGCATGCGGGCGGCATCGAAAATGGGGATCAAGAGCACGGCGAGCATGATGTTTGGTCATGTTGAGACGCTGGATGACCGGGTGGAGCACTTGGGTCGGATCCGGGATTTGCAGGATGAGTGCTCGCCGTTCCGGGCGTTTGTGACTTGGAGTTTTCAGCCGGAAGAGACGAATTTGCCGATTCCGCATAAGTCTTCGAGCTTTGATTATCTGCGGACTTTGGCGGTGAGCCGGATCTTTTTGGATAATTTTGCCAACGTGCAGCTATCGATTTTGACTCAGGGGCCGCGTATTGCTCAGATTGGATTGGGTTATGGAGCGAACGATTTTGGTTCGACGATGATTGAGGAAAATGTTGTTTCGGCGGCAGGGAATAAGTTTATTTTGAGTGCGGAAGAGTTTGAGCGGTTGATTCGGGATGCGGGTTATGAAGCACGTCGTCGGAATACGCGGTACGAGTTGATTTGATCTGCTGAGAATATTGCGTACAATACTGAAATGAGTAAGAACCTTGATCGGGAGCAGAAAAGCGAGATAGTTGATCGCGACACACTCAATGCGATTGACGAGGGGATTCTTGCGGCTCAAAATGGACGTCGTTGGACTATGGAAGAGGCTTTTGAATTCGCACGGGAACGGCGTAAAGAATGGGCGAAGAAACCAGTCGACACCAAGAGCGCGTAGTTCTTTTCGCGGAAAACGCACTGCTTGATTTGGCTGGTATTGATAACTCGACCGCAAGTATGTGGGGGGAGGGCCAAGCTGAGCGATACTTGTCATTTTTAAGGGAGACATTGTCGATTTTGGCGGCGGAGCCAGGGATTGCGCCGATCGTGGATCAACGTCCTGATCTGAGAATTTTCACGGCAAAGTATCGAAAACGCCGGACAGCGCATGGTCACCGAATTGTTTTTCGTGAGATCGAGAATGGTATCGAAGTTTTAAGAATTCTCCACACAGCTATGTACTGGCCTGATCAACTGCCCGAGCTTTAGAATTTATTACAAATTTGACAATTCATTAAGATTAAACGCATACTCCGGTTCATGAAGGGCAGTGGTGTGGGTGTCTTGAAACTTGGTGGTTGTTTGTGAGCGAAGCGACCATGAGTCCGGATGAAAAGAAGGGGCTGAACCGGGTTATTGCGGCGAGTTCGGCGGGGACTTTGATTGAGTGGTACGACTTCTACATTTTTGGTTCGCTTGCGGCGACCTTTGGGGCGCAGTTTTTTCCGAGTGGGGACCCGACGACTGAGCTTTTGAAGGCGTTTGCCACGTTTGCGGTGGGATTTGTTGTTCGTCCATTTGGAGCGATCTTTTTCGGTCGATTGGGTGATTTGATCGGCCGGAAGCATACGTTTCTGTTGACGTTGCTTTTGATGGGGGGATCAACTTTTGCGATTGGGATTCTGCCGACTTACGGGCAAGTTGGGGTCGTGGCGACGATTTTGTTGGTTTTGATGCGGGCGATCCAAGGTTTGGCTTTGGGGGGTGAATATGGGGGTGCGGCGACTTACGTTGCAGAGCATTCTCCACTGGGGAGGCGAGGATATTTCACGAGTTTTATTCAGACCACAGCGACGCTGGGTTTGTTTGTTTCGATTATTGTGATCATGCTGACGCGGACGGCGGTTGGGCCGGAGGCGTTTGAAGCGTGGGGATGGCGAATTCCATTTTTGCTCTCTTCGGTGTTGGTTTTGTTTTCTTATGTGATTCGGCGGAAGATGAATGAGTCTCCGGAATTTGCGCAGATGAAGGCTTCGGGGAAGGGGAGTGTTAATCCGCTGAAGGAAGCATTTGGGAATAAAGAGAATTTGAAGATTGTCTTACTGGCACTTTTTGGGGCGACGGCAGGGCAAGGCGTTGTTTGGTATACGGCGCAGTTTTATGCACTTTCGTTTATGCAGGATGCCTTGAAGGTGGATAAGGGGGTTGCCGGGTCGGTTATGTTGGTGGCTTTGGCACTGGCGACGCCGTTCTTTATTTTCTTTGGCGGATTGTCGGATAAGGTTGGGCGGAAGAAGGTGATGATGTCGGGTCTGGCATTGGGAGCGGTGGGTTTTATTCCTCTTTTTCATGCTTTGACGGCGGCGGCGGGATATGACGCGGTGACAAAGACGAGTCCGAATCCGAATTTTGGTCTGTTGGTATTGATCGTTTTTGCGATGGTCTTTATTGTCACGATGGTTTATGGTCCGATTGCTGCGTTCTTGGTGGAGCTTTTCCCAGTGCGGATTCGGTACACATCGATGAGCGTGCCGTATCATATTGGGAACGGGATTTTCGGGGGGCTGGTGCCGTTTATCAGCACGGCATTGGTGGCGGCCACGGGGAATCTTTATGCGGGGCTTTGGTATCCGGTGGGGATCGCGGCATTGACTTTGTTGATTGGTGGGTTGCTATTGAAAGAGCGGGATCAAGAGACTGTCGAGCCGTTGCCGGAATAGCCCGTTTCACGCAGAATTCACGCTAGCCAAATACATTCGGTTCAGGAGTTCATTTATGAAATTACGAACCGTTTGGTTTTCAGTCATTGCCGCGAGTTTTGTCGCTTCGCTGTTGGGATGTGGAGGAGGGGGTAGCGACGCTGCACCGCCGACTCCGGCCGACGAGACATACACCGCAGAGATTTTATTGGGCGGTACAGAGACCGGTACGTTGACGATCGAGGTGGATGGTGCAATAGCTACTGGCACTTTGGTCACCGATACGGCAAGGGGGAGGGCATTTCCATCAATTCCGACGGGCACGATAACACTTGCAGGGAGTTTTTCGTCGCAACGGAGTTATTCGATGACGGGAGCTTTGGCTGGTGGCAAAACATTGGAAGTGACCGGCACTTTGCCGGGAGATAGTTTGGCGGGGAGCTATCAGCTTAAAGTCGATGCCGACTCTGTGAATGGAGGATTGTTGCCAAAAGCGGCTTTGAAGACATCGATTGCATTTGAGCATGAAACGGTTAGCTTTGAACCAGGTCAGGCGGCAGGACTACTCGTGGAAGGAACGAATCTTCCGGTTGGCGAGATTAAGTACCGCTATTTTATTGCGGCACCTACGGCTTACTTTAAGGATAGTGCGACCCCACCCACCACAGGTCAGGATATTACGATTGACAATGATCGGGTGACGATTCAGACAAGCATCGCTGATTCGGGCAAACTCAAGGCTTACTGTCAGGCATACCTTGAGGTTGGAAGTGTGCGGACATATCTCGCGCAAACATTCTGCATGATTGAGTTAGCGGACATTGAGTTTGTGGTGCCGAATTGGGTTGAAGAGGTGGGGACAAACCCGCAGGGCGCGGTGGACTATCACTCTTACTGGTGGGAATTCCCGGTTGTGCCGGGAGCGAAAGAGTATCAGGCAATGTCGCTGAATTCGGAAACGGGGAACGTGACTTTGAATCACAGATTGTTAGCTGGTGATGTTGAGAATACGCCGGTGACATCGACACCTTTGTACTTCGGGGCATTGCCACATAGTTCGCCACCGTTTATTCCGGTTTCGGAGATTATCACGGGCACGGTTCGATTGAACTTTACTCGGCGAGGCAATACGATCCGGGTTTTGATCGTGGTTACTGATCCTGGACTTGAGGGCCCTTACCGCGATCGCAATCCGATGATGATCAAGGTTTATAAGTAGTTTGTCAATCTGGCTCCTTCTTTGACTGTGGTCAGAGATGGAGCCGTTCATAATTGAGCGGGCCAATTTCGTTAGGTCGTTTTGATGGAATGGGTAGAGTGAGTTTCCAGAAGCGAATGGAATCTAGACTGCTTTTGGGTGATGGGTTGGAAGTATCGGGGAGACGACTTGGGGCGTCGGGCGATGCGGTTGGGGAAGTTGTTTTTAATACCGGGATGACCGGGTATCAGGAGATTTTGACGGATCCGAGCTATGCTGGCCAGATAGTTGTTTTTACATATCCGATGATCGGGAATTACGGGATTAACGAGGACGACTTTGAGTCGGATCGGATTCAAGTTGCGGGGATTGTTGTTAGAGAAGCGTGTGCCGAGCCGAGCAATTGGCGGTCACGAAAGACACTCCATCAGTTGCTTGAAGAGCGGGGGATTCCGGCCATTGAGGGAGTTGATACGCGGGCTTTAACTAAGCGTATTCGGTCAGCGGGGGTCACGATGGGGTTGGTGACGGATGGAATTGATGGGGCGAGGGGGCGATTGGATTCGGCACCGCATTATGGGGATAGGGAGTTTGTGAGTGAGGTTTCGACGGCTGAGACTTATGGATGGGGGTATTCGGGTCGCGAGGAGTTTGACGAGCCGGCGGATGGATATAAGGCAACGCTGGCAGTATTGGATTGTGGGCTGAAGTTTAATATTCTGCGCCGATTTGCGGCATTGGGGATTCAGAGTAAGGTTTTCCCGAGTTCGGCGAGTGCGGCGGAGATTATGAGTTGCAATCCGCACGGGATTTTGTTGAGTCCGGGCCCGGGTGATCCGGCGAAACTTTCGGGAGTTGTTGATACAGCGAAGGAGTTGCTTGGTCAACGCCCGATGTTTGGCATTTGCTTGGGGAATCAGATTTTATGTCAGGCGGTGGGGGGATCGACTTATAAATTGAAGTTTGGTCACAGGGGGTCGAATCATCCGGTCAAGGATTTGGAGGATGGCACGGTGACGATTACGAGTCAGAATCACGGCTATGCGGTAGATCCGGAATCGCTGGATTCGGCTTTGGCGAGTGTGACTCAGTTAAACGTTAATGACGGAACGGTTGAGGGGATTAAGGTTTTGGGAGCGGATGCGAGTTCGATCCAGTATCACCCGGAAGCGGCTCCGGGGCCGTGGGATAGTCGGAAGTATTTTGTGCGGTTTGTTGAGCGCATGATTGCCGCGAAATAGTTGTTTTTTCAATGTTAGTTGGGGGTAGGGTGATTGTTAATGAACGCTCGGTCACTTTGCATGATTGCCCTTGGTTTGATGGGGGTTATTGGTACAGCTTTTAACGAATTGACGGTCGATGATATTTTGAAGGCGGAGGGTTATATTCGGCCTTCGAAGACGATTGAAGATGCGGTAACGGCACCGTGGGGCAAGAACATTGCGGGGGGTAATTTGAACCCGCAGAACACCCACATGCTTATTACTGAAAGCGATGGGATGCCTTTGCTTGAACGGCTTGGTCAGACCAATGTGAATCTGGGGGGAGTGCAGATTGACACGGTGGCGGAGCGAGATCGTTCGATGACGATGCGTTCGCAGTTTGGAATTTCCGTGATGGAGATTTCGACGGGCAAAAAGACGTCGATTTCGATCCCTGATGACGTTCGAGTTTTTGGTCCGCGCTGGTCGCCAGACGGATTGAAGATTGCGTTTGTGGGCTTGACAGAAAAAGAGACAGCACTTTATGTGGCGGATATTGCATCGGGTCGATCGAAAAAATTGACCGGTGATCTGCGGATGACGGAAGTGACAAGCTTTGAGTGGTTAGGGGATTCTAAGCGATTGGTGGCTCCGGTCAAGGCGCGAGGAATGCGTCCTCCGGTTTTGCCACGGCTTGCAACCGGTCCGCGCGTGCGATTGAGCGATCTGAAAATTGATGATTATCCGACTTATCCTGACCTTTTGAACAACCCGGAGGAAGTCACTTATTTGAAGTATCTGCTCACTTCGCAGATCGGAATTGTTGACGCGGGGAATGGATCGGTTAAGCGAATTGGAAAGCCGATGATGCTTTCGAGCGTTGATGCGAGTCCAGGGGCTAAGGGTTTTATTGCAACGGAGTTCCAAGGTGAGTTTCACTATATGTATCCAGCGGGGAACGGGGCAGCACGGCGGATGCTGCTGAACGAGAACGGTGAAGAAGTTGCGGTGCTCTCGTATCAGGGTCGCCGAGCGGTCGAGATTAAGAAGGACGACCAACCTGTGGCCCGACCGGGACTGTCATGGCGTCCGGATGGTGCGGGGCTGAGTTATATACGCGATGAGGAATTGCCGAAAGATTCGAAGGAGAAACCGAAGAAGCAGTTAGTTTTATGGAAGGCTCCTTTTGGGAAGGATGATATTGAAGTTGTTTATCAACATGCTGATGCCTTCAACTTGGTTGGCTATGGCAGTGATAATAAGTCCGTTTTCATTAGCAAAGTTGTTGGAAAGAAAACGGAGTATTCCGTTTTTAAGCTCGGTGAGACAGGAGAGCCGAAAAAGGTTTGGGAGACGGAGTCGGGGGTGGATTTTTATTCAACACCGGGTTCGATTCAGTTCGAAAACAAACCGGGATTTGGCCGGACGGTGCGAATGTCGGCGGATGGTGGTTCGATCTATTTGGGAGGAACTCAGTATTTTAAGAATCCGACCGAACTGGCACCTCGACCATTTGTTGACCGGGTTAAGCTGGACGGCAGTTTGAAGGCAGAACGGCTTTGGCAGAGCTCGGCAGATGCTTTTGAATCTGCGGATTTGCTGGACGATGGCACTTTGTGGTTGATTAATCGGCAAAGCCCGACGATGGTGAACCAGTTGTTCTTGGTGAACAATGGAGTTGAGAAGCAGATTTCACAGAATGTGAACTATGTTCCGGATGTGACTTTGGCCGAGCGAAAGCGTTTGAAGGTGAAACGTGATGACGGCATTGAGTTTTGGATTGAAGCAACGATGCCGAAATATGCTTCGAGTTTGAGCAAGCTGCCAGGCTTTATCTGGTTCTATCCGACGGAATTCACGAGTCAGCAAGTTTACGATGAAGGTCAGCGAACGTTTAACAAAAATCTGTTTAAGCGAACGGCGACTTCGAGTGTTCAGTTGATGGCGCTTGAAGGCTATATCGTTGTTGATGCGGACTTCCCGATTGTTGGTGCGGCGGATAAGGCAAACAACACGTTTCCTCATCAGTTGAGGATGAACTTCACGGCGATCGTTGATGCGTTGACGGAGCAGTGCGGAGTTGATCGGAATCGGATGGCAATTGGCGGTCATAGTTATGGCGCGTTCGGAACTGGTCATGCCTTGGTGCATACATCGTTCTTTAAGGCGGGGATTGCGGGGGATGGAAACTATAACCGGACGCTTACTCCGTTTGGATTCCAGCGAGAGCCTCGTGATATCTGGAGTGCACGTGATCTGTATGTGGATATGTCGGCAATTTTGCGAGCGGATCAGATCAACGGTGCTTTGCTGATGTATCACGGATTGGAGGATCAGAACGTCGGAACATTCCCGATTCACTCGGAGCGGATGTTCTCCGTTTTGGAGGCTTTGGGCAAGCCAGCTTCGCTTTATATGTATCCGTATGAGGATCACGGGCAGATTGCCTTGGAGACTCGTTTGGATATGTGGGCGCGTTGGATGGCTTGGTTAGACAAGTATGTGAAAAATCCGGCACCTGCAAAGAAAGAGGAAGCAAAACCGGCGACGACTCCTCCGCCTGCCGTTCCACCAACGGTGAGTGTGGACTTGCGGGGTTAGGCAGAGACTTCTTCGGGGAACACGGGTTCTTCCTTGTGTTCCATAGCACCGGAATCGATATCGGCGGCTTGACTGAGAGCGAACTCTTTTAATAGGGGTTCGCTTTCTTTTTGTGCGGCATTTTGGAGAGCGGCGACAACTTCGGTTCGGTGGTGGGGGAGCCACTCGACGAGGTGAAATACGGCGTGCATGGCACTTCGGCGACCGATGCGGCTGGGTGCGTCTATGCAGGCGATGAGGGCTCGGGCGGCGGGTTCGTTGCAGAAGTGTCCACCGAGGACGACTCCGGCCTTGTAGATCGTGCGGGCGTAGTCGTCAGGGGCATTCATCATCAGGGCAAGGATGGCATCGACGATTGACTGGACTTCGGAATCGGTTTTGCAGAATGCGCGGTAATCCTCGAGCATGTCGAGAACGCACCATTGGGCGGTGCGGCGGTTGGGGTGGCATTCATCGCGGAGTATGGCGATGAAGGCATCGTTAAACGAGAGTTGGCTCGCTCGCTTTTCTATCTCGGTCAAGGCGGCAAATGCGATGTCGCGATCTTGGGCGAAAAGTAGGGCAGCGAGTTGTGCACTGGTGAGTCCGCGGATGAGGCCGTGGTACCGACCGGTTAATCCGAGGGTGGATGAAATACAGTCCATTCGGTCGAGCCAGGGGGCGGCTCCTTTTTCTAATTCGTGGAGAACTTCTTCTCGTGAGGAACCCTTTGCTTCGTTCCAGAGATCGATAACTCGTCCGAAAATGCCGTGTTCGGTTTCAGCCCATTGGACTTCGTACATCTCGCCTCGAAAGTCGTGTTGGGATGATTCTTTCCACTGGTCGGATGTGACGTGGTAGTCGCGGCTGATGGCGTGAGGGGGCCAATGGAAGGAATAGCGGTGCCCCGGGTCAACGGCGGGTTGCGGTTGACCGGTTGGGTTTGCTCGCTGAATGGCTTCTTTGACGCCAGCGAGAATTTCCTGAGCCGTTGCTTCCATTGGCAAATAATTTTAGCGTTTATCGCCCTTGTTAGGTTCCAGTGCCTGGCCTATTTTCTTGGCCAAATCTTTGGCGTGGAGTTGCGAGAGTTGGTTGAGACTTGGATTTTTCTGAGCTAGTTCAAATGATGCCTGGAGTCTTTCTAACCAGTAATTAGAGAGAAGAATGGCATCGGAGTTGAGGCTGCCGCCGGTTGAGGCGGAGTGGCGGATCAGTTGTTCAACAGCGTAGCGTTGGAGATCGCGCCGGAGCGGAGTTATGTTTTGGGATCGACCGAGTTCATCGAAGACCGCTGTGCAGAATATGTTGTAGTGGTTGCTGAGGGTGTATCGCGGAACGTTGCCTTTGATCTTGAAATCATTTTCAGCGATTTGGCTGAGCTTGTCCGAACTGAGAAGTTCGGCGGCAATCATCATTTGTTGCCGGGCGATGTATTCGCGAAGGGGGGCGTTGTAATCCGCGCCGCCCTTTTCCGGGTCTTGGCTGAATCCGAAAAGGATGTGTTGGGGCAGGTTGATGGAATTGACGGCAAGGGCACTGTTGACGACGAAGATCATTGCGTTGCGTTGTTCTTCGGCGGAAACTGGCTTGAGGGTAGGCTTTTCGGCGAGATCACCTTTGAAGTGGCGTCGGAATTCGAACCCTCCGACCATGCGAGTGGCGACGGTTGCGTCGCGGAATTGACCACGGATTGTGCGCAGGATGAGGGTGTTGCGATGGGTGTAAGACTCGCCGTAAGCAGTTGCACCGTTGAGGGCATAGTTGCGAAGGAGGTCGTCCGCTTTTTGTTGAATTTTTAGGTAGTTGAGGTTGTCGGAGCCGAGATCCCATCGTACGCTGAGAGGGTTTTGGCCATCGGCATCTTCATCGGTGAGATAGAGGAGTCCGGGTTGACCGTATTGGCGGGCGACTTCATCGAGATAGTATTTTTCAGCATCTTGATTGAAACCCGGATATTGTTGGTAGCCATATTTGATGGCCCAGAGATCGTAGACGCCGACGGTGGGATTGTAGTAGCCCTTGTGTCCGGCGAGAACGGCCTGGACATTGAGACCCACATAATCCATGACGCTGGCGGACACACCACTTTTGTTGATGAGGTCGAGGTCTTTGAGTTGATCGGTTGTGTGGAGGGTGGAAGCGGCGAAATTGTGGCGCAATCCAAGGCAGTGACCGATTTCGTGGGCGACGAGATCGGCGACCATGATTCGACCGTATTCTTTGGCATCGACGGGTACGCCTTTTGCACGCATGAGGTTGAATCCGTATGCCGATTGGTCGGCGAGGCCATGGGCGTGGTCGCAGCCCACCTTGCGGAATCCAGCTTCGGCGAGGGGTTTATTGACGAGCTTTTGAATGAGTTCTTGTTTGCCTTCGTTATCGAACCAGGGGGTTTTTGACGATGATCCGACGACTTGGTCGCGGAATTCGGTGAACGCACTGGCGGGGTAGTTGGCATCGACGGTGACGGTGGCGTTCATGATTTGACCGGAAATTGGGTCGGTTCTGAACCAGGCAACCGCGTAGGTTGAGTCTTCGGACATTGTCCAGCGGACGAGGTTGTATCGGCCGTCGGCATGGTCAAAATCTTTGTCATCGGGAGCATCTTTGACGACGAGGGCGTTTTTGAAACCGATTGCTTCGTAAGCTTTGTTCCAATAGAGGATTCCATCGCGAACACCTTGTCTGTATTCTTCGGGGATGGACTTGTCGATGTACCATGTGATGGGTTCGACGGGTTCACTTATTGCGGCGGCGGGGTCTTTTTTGACGAGGTGGAATCGCTGGATGAGTTTGGTGGAACGATCGGTTTGTTTGAGTTTTGCGACGTCAAAATAGTCGGTGGTGAAGAATCCGACGCGGGGGTCGGCGTATCGCGGGGTGTAACCGGTTTCTTTGCGGTACCAGAGGTTGTAGCTGATTGTTAGGGGCAGGCTTCGGCTATCGGCGAGAGGAGGGCCAGCTAATCCGAGCAAGGCACTGAGGAGAGCGGCGAGATCATCATCGCCTCCGGACTTTTTATAGTGGATGTTGTATTGGATGACGGAGTTTGTCGGGAAGGTTTTGATTGAGCCGACAGAAAAATTTTGTCGATCTGGGGAGTATCCGGTGCCAGCGGAACCGGAGATGATGGTTCGAATGCCAAACAGTTCGCCTTGGAAGAATTCGGTGGCGTTGATGAGAATGAGTTTCTTAGTGGGGTGGGTGGCCTCGATGGCGTAATTTTCGAGGATTGCTTCGGGGAATGACCGTGAACTTGAAATAGCGTGAGGATCGTTGGGTTGAAATCGGAATTTGAGGTTCGGTTTGACGAGTTGAAGGTCTTCGCCGGATGGGCCACGGCGGAATTCATAGACTTCGACAAATTCTTGGTTGAGCGGGTCTCCAGCCTGGATTCCATCCATGCCGACGCCTTTGCTAACAGTGGCTTGGGCGCAAAAAAGTTGTCCGAGTTTGTCTTCAGGGATTTCGATGAGGATTTCGTTCTTGCGTTGGTAGAAAGTAAATTCGCCTTCGAATTTCGGAAGATCCTTGATCTTCTCTTCAAACTTTTTGATGTCTTTTTCTTCTTGCGTTTCGACCTTTTGTTCTGGCTTGGCGGGGGTTTCGGGGGGCTTTTTTTGGGAGAATGCCACGGTGGGAGTGCCGAAGACAGTCGCGAGGGCGATAATGGCAAGGAGATTGCGCATAGTGATTTGGTTATTTTGTCGCAGGTTTGACATGGAATGCGATGTTGGGGTTAGTTTGGCGAAAGAAAATCCCCGGCGACTATGTGTCTCCGGGGATTGAGGGTTGTTGATAATCGACTTAGTTTGCTTTTCGGCTTGGCTCTTCATCGTCAGATGTATTAGCCATGTCTTCGAAGCTTCGTTTGCCTTCGTCAACGCCTTTTTTGAATTCACCCATACCGCGCCCGAGACCTCTCATCATTTGCGGGATTTTTGCTCCTCCGAAGAAGAGCAGGATGATCACACCGATACCGATGAGTTCTGGGGTTCCCAGCATTGCGAATGAGTTGAGGAGAAGAATCATTATTCTTTTGCCGCCGTTATAACTTCATTATACGGCAGATCGCCCGTAATCTTGACGGCCCGTTGAGCATTCCGTTCACTTTGTCCTATCTTCCGGTGCTGATGTCGACATGTTGGATTTTTCCTTTTTCGTCAACAACGACCATATCTCCTTCGAGATTCATTTGATACCAGCCTCGTGGTGATCCCATCATTTTTGGTGAATCAGCGAATTTTCTCTCTGCAGGTTTTTCGGCAATGTTCCGACCAGTGGAGGTCGTTTCGAAGAAAAGAATCGTGTCAACGTCTTTGATATCTGCTGGCTTTTTGCCTGCAAGTTCAGGATTGTAAGCGAGAAAGGTCTTCGGAGACGATGACGAATTGCACTCGAGGTCGGCATTAATATCAGCGATATTGCCCCAGTCTTTGAGTGGGCCAGGTGCATCTTTAAATTCATCGGTGAACTTTTTGCTGGAAGCGGCATAGTATGGTGCTAGTTCATCTTGCCAAGTTGCGGCTGGCGGATACTTTCCTTTTTCTTTGAGGTAGTCATCCATGCTACTGCTGAGGTTCGAGAGACTGAACATGCAGGGCATTAGATTTTTTGTTTGGTTCATAACGGCCATCGTCATTCCGCCAAATGCGATGATGCCGATACAGCAGAACGCACCGAGGGCGACAAATATCCAAATGAGTGGGTTGGTGCCTTTTTTCTGCTGGCCCATGCCGGGAGGTGCGTTGTAACTCATGTTCAACAAATATACCGAAGTGAGATAGACTGAGGTTGCAGTGGCAGGACGAGCAAAAGAAAATGAATCTGGTTCTGGGCGACCCCCAAGCGTGGATCAATTAGCCAGATTGATCAATGATGATCCAGATTTGCACGGTTATGCGGTTTTAGCGGCGAGGTTCGCGGTTAGTGTTGGTCGCGATTTTGAATCTACGGCGATGCAGCGATTTATTGATTTAGTGGGGCCAAGTTTGCGGGCGGTGATTAATTTAAGTGGAGTTGTTTTGCATACGGGGTTGGGGCGAGCGCGGTTGGCGGAAGATGCCGTTTTGGCGATCGCCGATGCGGCCAGTGACCATTCGGCGGTGGAATTTGACTTGGAAGAGGGTGAACGGGGGGATCGCCAGGATCATGTTCGGTGGTTGCTGAGGGAACTGACGGGGGCGGAAGATGCTCTGGTCGTGAATAACTGCGCGGGGGCGGTGGTGTTGGCTCTATCGGCGGTTTGTGCGGGGAGTCCGGTGGTTCTTTCTCGCGGGCAGATGGTGGAGATTGGAGGGCAGTTTAGAATGCCGGACATTATTAAGATGTCGGGATGTCGATTGGTCGAAGTGGGTTGCACGAATAAGACGCATTTACGCGACTTTGAAGAGGTGATGGGTGATGAGGTGGGGGCGTTTTTGCGGTGCCACCAGAGTAATTTTGCGCAGGTCGGGTTTGTTGGACAACCGGAACCGAAGGAACTGGCAGAATTGGCGCATTCGAGGGGATGGGCGATGATTGACGATTTGGGGAGTGGGTGCTTGGTGGATACAACTCGATTTGGATTGCCAAAGGAGCGGACGCTTGCAGATGCGGTTGGTGATGGAGCGGATTTGGTTTTGGCAAGCGGGGATAAGCTTTTGGGTGGAACTCAGGCGGGAATTCTGCTGGGGTCGAAGTCGATGATTGATCGCTGCAAGCGGCATCCGTTGGCAAGGACTTTGAGGATTGACAAGCTTTGTTTGGCGGGGCTTGAGGCGACGCTCCGGCTTTATTTTGAGAAGCGAGAGTTAGAGATTCCGGTTTGGCGATATTGCGCGAAGGAACTGGATGAGATTAAGCGGGACTGTTTGCGGTTGAAAAAGGTTTGGGGGCGGGGTGAAGTTGCGGCGGGAACGACGGAACTGGGGGGCGGTTCGTTTCCGGGAGTTGGAGTGCCGACGTGGCGGTTTGGAATGGGATCGGGGAGCGACGAATTGGCCAAGCGGTTGCGGCTTGCGGGGGTTGTGGGGCGCATAGAATCGGGGCAGATCTGGCTTGATCCACGCACGGCGACGGCGGAGGAGATAAAAGAGACCTGTTTGGTCTTGGAGTTAATCCGGGAGAATGGTGGAGATGAGTTTTGATATTGAACAGGCCGAACTGGAACGGATGAAATCGCTGGGGGCAGAGAATCCGGTTTGGGGTCGATATGTGCGGATTCGGGATTTGGTGGTGAAGATGGGCGGCGTTATGGGGTTTGAGGGTGATCCTTCGGTTTGGAAAACGTTTGTTTTGCTGGTCGAAGCGTTTCCGGGTGACCCGGAGCCAGCGGATTTGGAACTTGAGGCAGCGGCGAAAGAGTACGTCCGTGAATCGATGCAGAAAGGGAATCCGGGATTGCTTGATTCACATGAGGCGATTTTGTTTATGGAGGAGATTATGGAGCAAGAGCAGATTCCGGCGGATGAAGCGATTGACCGGATGGGGAACATTAAGATTTTGCCATTCTCAGATGAAATTTTGGCGGCTTTGATTGCGGTTGTGCCTCAGCCGAAGCCTGATTTGAGTGCGATCCCGGAGGATGTTCTTGGAGAGAACGAGAGCTAGGCTTTTGCGGGAGTTGGTTGCAGAATCGGGTGACCCCGAGAAGATTGATGCCCTGCAATCATTTACGGTTTGCATGGGGGCAAGGCTGGGCGTTGATGAAGAAACGCTTTGGATTTGGCGGTGCGCATTGGTTTGGTGGATGACGGGCCGCCCGTCGGAACTTGAAGAGTATGTGGGATTGATGACGCAGAAGGAGCTTTATGTTTCGGTGGCGGAGTGTGCGGGGGCGTGGTTGGTGGATATGCCTCCTTCGATGGAGATTGCTAAATCGCTGGACGTATTGGAAGCGTGGGAGTACACAGTTTCGGTGATACTCCCGCTCAAGGTCGAAGACTAATTGGTTTGCAATTGTTTCTCGACGAGGTTGTCGAGTTCTCTCTGTGATTTTTTGCCGACCCATTGATCAACGATTTGTCCATTTTTGACAACGAAGAATGCCGGAATGACCCTGACTTTCCATTCCGCCCAGGTTTGGTTTGAATCAAAAAGGACGGGATTTTTGAATTTGTTCTTTTTGAGGTAGTTGACGAGGGTTTCTTTCTTTTCGTCGATGCTGACGCTGAGGACTTCTAGTCCTTTTTCGCGATACTTGGCGTGTGATTTTTCGATGAGTGGTTTCATCTCTTTGCATGGCCCGCACCACGTTGCCCAGAAGTCGATGATAACGACTTTATCCTTCATTTTTAGAGTATTCCAAGTTGTGCCGGTGGTGTCTTGGAGTTCGAAGTTGGGCATCGGTCGGGGAAGAACGGGCGGCATGAATGCTTCGGGGTCGGCTTTGAATGTGTCGACTTCTTTTGCATTGCAGAAGTAGAAAGTTTTGCCCTTGTATTTGACTCCTGCGGCGGGTTTTTCTTCGCCATGCGTCTCTCCATTTGCATTGCAGATGACGCAAAGTGCGGCTTTTGGAAGCTCGCCTTTGGGAATATCGACAGGAATATCTTGGCCATTAAGGAGGAGAAGTGCGAGGGTTGTTGTGATCATTGTTTTTCCTTTTTTAGAATTGCCAACTGAAGCTGATGCCGGGGTGTTTAAACCAGACCCACATGAGTGAGACGCTCTGGCTTGGTTGCCGGTAAGTGAGCAGCAGATGCGACTTTCGCCCATCGTTCATGGGCATGAGCACCCAGTTGTTGTTGAGATAGATGCTGGCTCCAAATGGGAGATTGAATCCAGATTCGTACTCGGAGTAGTTGAGCGATACGTAGGGAACGAATCGGGAATCGACGGTTTTTACAAAGGTGAAGTAGTAGCTTTGCGTGCCCGCGGGAGTGCCGATTCGGTCGCTTGACGTGCCGAAATTGATCATGGGCATTGTTTCGGTTTCGAAATTGACCATGTAGTTGAGAAGTGGACCGATTTCTCCAGCCGCAGGGTTTGCTTCGAGACCGATTTGAAGTCGATCGTTGACCCGATACATGCCTGTCAGCCGGTATCGTGCCCGTTCGACATCGAAGTCGACGAATCGCGCTGAGAAAGTCCATTTTTTGCTTATGTCCCCCGAACTGAGGAACCCCCCTTCACCGGGTCATCCGGTTCACGTCGGGACGGCAATGGGTGGTTTTTGTGTGCTTTGGCTCTGAGCATTGGCCAACGAAAGTGTCGTTGTTGCAGCGAGAGCCAGAAGCAGTTGTCGTGTTGATTTCTTCATTGTTTTGTGCTTTCGATTAAATCGCGGATTTGGCTCGGTTGGTCTAATTGACCGGGGCCAAGATCGCAGATTCCGTTGGTTCGGAATTTGAGGCGTTGGTCGATGCGTTGGCGATCGCGTTGGAGGCGTTTGTCGACAGCGAGCGCTTCGGCGCTTCTTTTGAGGATGGGTTCGATGATGGCTTTTGCTTCGGGGAAAAGCGCGTAGTTGACCATTTTGTGTCGGCGGGTGGTTTCGACGATTCCGGCTTGGCGGATGGTTTGGAGGTGGTTGCTGAGGGTGCTTTGTCCGAGTTCGAGACAGTCGACCATTTCGCAGACGCAGAGGTCGGAGTGCATGAGGGCGTAGATGATCCTGACCCGGGTTGGGTCGGCAAGGGCTTTGCCCAGGAGCACTACGTCATTCATTGTCATATCAGGATACCAGGATTTGATAGGGTCGCTCGCTTTTATTTGCCTCACCCCCGGGCCCCCTCTCCATTAAAACGGAGAGGGGGAATCTTGCCAGTCAGAGGCGGCGGTTTCACCGGCGACGAAGCCGGTAGACCAAGCGGCTTGGAGGTTGTAACCGCCGACGGGGCCGGCGATATCGAGCACTTCACCCGCGAGGTATAGCCCCTGAACTTTTAATGATCGCATGGTGTGGGGATCGACTTCGTCGAGCGCGACTCCTCCGGCGACGACTTCGCCTCGGTCGAGAAGGACTTCCTTGACGGGGCCGAGTTGCCAGGCTTTGAGCGTTTGGGTGAGGATGTTGATTTGTTTTTTGGTGATGTGCTGGTTGATCTCTTCTTCGTTGATGTCAGCGGTTTTGAGGAGGAGGGGGACGATGCCACGCGTGGTTTTTTGTTCGATGAATGGTCGGATTTGACTTGCGGGTCGTTCGTTTTTGAACTGCATCAGGCGGTTTTGAATATGTTCGAAGTTGAGGTCCGGGATGAGATCGACTTCGAGGTTGGCGGGTTCGATATGCCAGTGGTCGCTGATTTCGCGGGTGATGCCAAGGACGCAGGGACCGGTGAGCCCGGTGTGGGTGAAGAGCATATCGCCGCGCCATTGGGCGATGACTTTGTTCTGGACTCGGGCTTTGAGGAGAATGGATCGAAGGGGAACTCCGGCTTTGACTTGGAGATTTTGGAGAGGGAGATCGACGGGGGCAAGGGCGGCGAGGATGGGGACGATGGTGTGTCCGATGGATTTTGCCCAGGTGTATCCATCGCCGGTGGTGCCGGATTTGGGGAAACTTGATCCGCCCGTGCAGAGGATGACGTGGTTGGTGGGGATTGTTTCTTGATCGATGCGAACGGCTTCAACTTTGCCTCCGGGGGCGAGGATTTCAGTTACGGGGGCGTTGAATTTGATGTGGACGTTGGCATCTTGGAGGTAGGTGTGGAGGATTCGGGCGACATCTTTTGCGGTTTGGTCGACGGGGAATATTCGGCCATCTTCGCGGGTGTAGACGTTGAGTCCTCGCTCGGTGAGCATATTGATGATGTCGGTGTTGGTGTAGCGGAAGCAGGATGGGCGGATGAAATCAGCTTCGTTTTTTCGGAATGCTTTGAGGACGGAATTGATGGGGCCGTCGTGGGTGATGTTGCATTTGCCTCCGCCGGAGATGAGGATTTTTGTGCCGATGCGGTCGGTTTTTTCGAGAAGCAGGACAGTTGCGCCATCGGATGCGGCTTTATAGCTGGCGAGGATTCCCGCCGCTCCGGCACCGATAACAACAATTGGAGGCTTCACATGCGGGATAATACCGGGGTGGATTGTGTGGGTCGTGGCATCTTGTTGGCGCTTTGAATCGTATGAACTGCAGAGGAGATTAAAAGTGAATTTTGGTAAGAAACCGGGCGAATCGCGCCAGGAATATGCGGTTATTGGGTTGGGTCGATTTGGAACCAGCGTGGCGAAGACTTTGGTGGAGGAAGGGCATACGGTTTTGGGGATTGATTTTGATATGCAGTTGGTTCAGCGCTATTCGCATTTGATTACTCAGACGATAGCTTTGGATTCAACCGATGAGGAGGCACTCAAAGAGATTGATATTGTGAGTTACAAGACGGTTATTGTGGCGATTGGAACCAATTTTGAAGCAAATTTGATGACTTCGGTGGCGTTGAAAAATTTGGGAGTGCAGACGGTGATTTGTAAAGCGACGACAGAGTTGCAGCGCGATATTTTGTTGAAGATTGGGGTTGATCGGGTGGTGTTGCCGGAATTTGAGGCGGGTGAGCGGTTGGCGACGATGATTACATCGCCTTCGGTAGTGAGTCAGATGATGCTGTGTCCGGGTTATCGGGTGAGTGAGGTGCAGGTTCCGAAGGCACTTGTCGATTTGAGCTTAGCGGATGCGGATATTGCGGGTCGGTTTGGGCTCAGTGTGGTGGCTCTGCAACGTGGTTCTAATGTGATTCCGACACCTAAAAAGGGAACGGTTTTGCGGGCGGACGATTACTTGGTTGTTATAGGTGCGGATGAAGCTGTTCAAAAGCTCAGCAGCCACATCTGACCAGTCGGCCTGGCGGCGGCGGGTGCCGGTGAGTGTTCGGCTCGTTTTGGGTCTCGTGAGCTTTATTGTTTTGGGAACTTTGCTTTTGAGTTTGCCGATCTCTTCAACGCGCGTGATTGAGTTTGATGAAGCGTTGTTTACGGCGGTGAGTGCCCTATCGGTGACGGGGCTCTCGACGATAGTGCCGTCGATTGATTTAACTCCGTTTGGCAAGATCGTTTTGATGCTCTTGATTCAGATGGGTGGGGTGGGTTATATGGTTTTGGCGATATTGGTGTTTCGGGTTTTGGGGCGGACGATTTCGTTGACAGACCGCATGGCGCTGCAGGATTCTTTAGGGTTGATGAATCTGGGAGGGATTGTTCAACTATCGGTTCGGGTTTTTTTAACAGTTCTGGTCATTGAAGCTTTGGGGGCATTGGCTTTGTTTATTCATTGGAGCAATAGCGGGCCGTTGGCGGGGATGGGATCGGGGCATGTGGCATTTTTTGCGGTGTTTCATTCGATCTCAAGTTTCTGTAATGCCGGGTTTGACTTGTTTAATGGGCGTTATCCGTTCCCGACGGATGGGGGGACGCTGGGGGTGATGGGAACTCTAATCTTTTTGGGTGGGTTAGGGATTCCCGTTTTGTTCGACTTGGTGACTTATTGGAATCGGCGGGTGATCTCGTTGCATACGAAACTGACAGGAATTGTGGCGTTTGGATTGATGATTTGGGGGGCGGTGGCGATGTTGATTTCGGAGTCGGTGCCCGGGGGGAAATTTCATGGGGAAAGTGTGGGCGAGAGTATTGGGCTTTCGTTGTTTCAGTCGATTAGTTGCCGGACGGCAGGGATTTCGGCGGTTGGATCATTGAGTGATCTGCAGCCAGCGACGGTGCTTTTGATGATGACTTTGATGTTTGTGGGGTGTGCGCCAGCTTCGATGGGGGGTGGGATTACGACGGGGACGTTTGTGGTTTTGGTATTGGCTCTGCATGCCTATGTGGGGCGGCGGTCGACCCCGGTGGTTTGGGGGAAAGCGATTCCGGGTGAGATGGTTCGGAAAGCGGCGGCGGTTTTGACGATTTCGCTTTGTGTGGTCTTGACAGCTTCGTTTGCGATTCTGTTAACTCATCCGAATTGGACGATGGATGATGCGCTCTTTGAGGTTGTTTCAGCGTTTGCGACCTGCGGATTGACGCTGGATAAAACCCTTGAGTTGAATACGTTTGGGCAGTGGGTGATTATGCTCGTGATGATTTGGGGTCGCTTGGGGGCATTGACGGTGTTGTTTGCCCTGACACGACCCAACATTGGTAGCGGCCGATTGCGGTATCCGGAAGAGAAGATTCTGATTGGTTAAAGATCGTAGGTGACCTTTTTGGCCACGGCAACGGTTCCACCATCTTCTTTGCGCTGGAGTTGCAGCTCCAAGTAATCGTAGAGTTTGTTGACGCTGGGGACGAGCACAAAAAATACGATGCAGGCGAGGATTACGATGCCGATTGCGTAAACCCACCAAGCGTTGGTGAGGAGCCAGGCGACGACTCCGGCGATAGCTGCGATTTCATAGAGGGCACCGGTGAGAATCAGTTTGCTTTTGACGACATCGGATTTGAAGTCGTTATGATTTTCGAGAGCGGTGAGGAGGGGTTTGACACCTACAGGGAAACCGAGTCCGGCGAACACAACGGTGGTTCCCAGAAGGAACATTGTGATGGGGGTGGTGTCGGTTTTGAGCGCCATGGAGGAGGAGAGGAAGGCGGCGGCGATACCGAGGAAGATGGCCCCGATGAGGAACCAGATGACAGTGAGTCGGAGGTTTTGTCGTTGGTCGGCGTAGGGTGATTTTGGGTTAGCCATGGTAGTTCGGTTGTTCGCGGAGTAAGTTTATCCTAGGTTGCCGTGATTTTGTGGAGTCCATCGAGAATGATCGGGCATCGCCGAGTTGTTCCTTAATGTATGTTTGGGTTTCGGCGGCGCGTTGGGCGATGAGGTCTTTGTCTGAGCCCCATGCTGTGTAGACGAGTTCTTGGTTGGGTTGATCGTATGCCCAGAGCCCGACGAGTCTTCCCCGGTCGAAGATTGGGTGGTTGTCGAGGTCGAAGAGGCTGCCTTTGGGGACTTCTTTGCCTTCGATCTGGGCGACGAGGGGTCGGTCGGCATCGTCGATGTGGAGGGCGAGGTTTCGGGTGAGGAGGATGAGGTTGTCGAGGCAGGTGAGGAATTGGGGATTGGAGCTGTTTTCGGGTTCGAAATTGGCGAGTCCGTCGGAATGGGTTTGGAATGCAAAGTAACCGGGCTGCCATTCGACCAGGTTATTGGTTTCCATAGCGACCTTGGCATCGCGCTTGGAGAATCCACTGAACCAGACAAATTCTTCGAGGGACGCGGGCCCGATCCAGTTGAAATAGAGTTGAGCAAGTTTGGCTTGGAGTTCGGGTTTAGTGAGCTTGAAATCAGCGAGGGGATTTTCTTCCCAAAGTGTATAGGCGTATCGTTCGTTGTCCAGGCGACCGTCGAGTGGAATACGACGAATTCTGCCTTCTTTCTGTAGGCGTTGGAGGACGCCAGGTAGGTCGGTTGTGATTCCGTACTTTTTGCCGTCTGCTCCATATGAGGTGACTTTATCGCCTAGAGTTTCCTTGAGCTGGCGTGGATCAGCGGGACCAGATTTGAGGCTATCTAATACGGCGGCTTTAAGCTTATTGATTTGCTCCCAAGTGAAACCTAGGTTGCGTTCACCGGTGTCCATTTTGGGTTCATCGTCGGGGAATTGGGCGAGGGCGAGGGCAATGCCGAAATGGTGTTTAGGGACGATATAAGTGCATCCACGGGCGGCAGGGAGTTCATGGATTTCGAGATTTGCTACGCTTTGATCGACTTGCTTGCGGGACAGATCGCAGTTTTGTGCCTGGAACCTGGATTTGAAGTGGAAGTAAGGAGAGCACGATCCCACGCCCCGTACCCAACCGGTGAGGCTCAACACCGAGTCAAGTTTCATGGGGTGCAGCGTCTGGTTATCGAGGGCTTGGAGTCCCGATCTGTTGGCGCGAAGGATTTCTACTGTGTTCATTTTGCCTCCACGGGGATGCCATATTCGGCACCGACGGCGAAGATGTGGTCGTCTTTGTTGACGAGTTTGATGGTGTGGGAATCGGCTTCTCCAACGGGGATGACGCCTTGCCAGGTGGGGGAAGTGGTTTCGCGGTGGTAGACAACATATTTTTGACCGGGGTTGGCTTGCCAGGTGATTGTGGTGTCGTGGGTTTGGTCGAGTTTGATTTTGACTTCGGTGGGAGCGTCTTGCGCTTGGGCGAGACTGGCCATGATGGCGAGATTGGCGGATGCGACGCGGGTGAGGTAGTCGAAATCCATGAACTCGATCAGGTCATCGGCAGTGTGCTGGCGGGTGAATTCTTCGTGGACTTCAATGAATCGGATGGCATTGAATCCGGCGTTGGCGAAAGGGGTGTGGTCGCCGCCGCGTCCGAACCGGTCACGGCGGAAAACAAGTTTGATGCGGAAGTCTTTTTGTGTTTCGCGGACGATGAGTTCGGCGAATCGGGCGAGTTCGCGGGAATTGTGGGTTTCAGCTTCCTCGGAGAAGATTCGGATGCGGTCGGCGTCTTTTTGACCGGATTTGTTGGATGAGGAGCCGACAGTGTCGTTGCTGAGAACGGCGTCGATGATTGATTTTTGATCGACGGCTTGTTTGGCGATGGCGGTGGAACCGTGGAGCCCTTGTTCTTCGCCGGTGAAGGCGATGAATTGAAGAGTGTTGAGATGAGTTGCGTTGCTGAGGATTCGGGCGAGCTCGGCAGTGACGGCGACTCCACTTGCGTCGTCGTTGGCGCCGGGGGCGGGGCCGGTTTTGGCATCGACACTGAGGTTGAGACTATCGAGATGGGCGCCGATGATGATTCGGTTGCTACGGGTTCCGGGGAGGGTCGCGATGACGTTTTGGCAGGGCGTGTCTTCGGGGATTCGTCGTCCTTTTGGAAGGGTGTAATCCATGAGTTCCACTTGGAGGGATTTGTGTTGTTTGAGTTGTGTGGCGAGGGCTTCGCAAGCGGGTCGACAGGTGGCGGAGAGAGAGTTGCGGGTGGGGAAGCTGGTGAGAAGCTCGACGGTTTGCCGGAGATGTTTGGCGTCGGGGGAATCGAGGGGTCGGAGAATCTCGTCGAAGTTCATGAATTGAGGTTGGCATATTCGGGCGGAGAAAGTAATATGGATGAGTGGCGAAATTGAAAGGATCGGACGAGGTTGATGATTTTATGGCATCGCTCGATCATCCTTTGAAATCAGAGATTGAGCGGGTCAGACAAGTGATTTTGGGAGTGTCGCCGGAGATTGGGGAGGGGATTAAGTGGAAGTCACCTAGTTTTGTGTTGGGAGATTATTTTGCGACGGTGAATCTGCGGTCGGTGGATGAATTGCAGATCATCTTTCATTTAGGGGCAAAGGTGAAGGAGTTGCCAGAAGGTGGCATGCAAATTGATGATCCGAAAGGTTTAGTGAAGTGGCTCGCGAAGGATCGGGCGATGGTGGTTCCGGGTGGGGATTGGGCGGCTTTGGCGGGCATTGTAGAGCAGTGGATTCGAGTTTTGAAACAGGTGAATTGAAATGGCAAGAGAGATTTTTGAACAGCAAGGTTATTGGCTAGAGCGGGGTCTTTTTAGCGAAGATGAAGTGCTCGCGATGCGCGACCACTTTTTGAAGATGAATGAGGATGGCAGGGGGAAATTGGATGTTGAGGTGGGGGCGGGCGATCCGCTGGGGGTTTATCCGCGGATTATGATGCCGCACCGATTTGATGAATTGAGTTTGCAGTTTTTGATCGATCCGCGACTGGATGCAGTGATGACGGAGCTTTTGGGAAGTTCGCCGGTGGCGGTGCAGACGATGTTTTATTTCAAACCACCGGGGGCGAGGGGGCAGGCTTTGCATCAAGACAATTTTTATCTGCTGGCGAAACCAGGGACTTGCGTCGGGGCGTGGCTCGCGGTTGACGATTGTGACGTAGAGAACGGTTGTTTACAGGTTGTGCCGGGCAGTCAGGATTTGCCGGTTCTGTGCACGGTGGAAGCAGATACTTCGGTGAGTTTTACCGATGTAACGGTTCCCGTTCCGCCGGGGATGTCGGTTATGCCCGTTGAGATGAAATCGGGGGATGTGCTTTTCTTTAACGGATCATTGATTCATGGCAGTTTGCCGAATGTTTCGAGCGATCGATTTCGTCGGTGTTTGATTGGCCATTATGTGACGGCGGAATCGACAGAAGTTTCTAGATGGTATCACCCTTGTTTGCGGATGGATGGTTCGGTGGTTGAACTGGATTCGGCGGCGGGAGGGGGGATTTGTGGCACGTTTGTTGAGGGCGAACTGCAGATCGTCGAGGTCGGAAAATTGGGTGAGGGAAATCATTAGGCATTTGTATCTTGGCTCACCATTTTGAGTGGCGATTTGACCTAAATCGTGGCACCTCAACGGACTTTGTAAGTATGTTGATTTGTACGGTAATTCGATGAGTCGCAAGGCAAAAGTGATCCGCCGCCTGAAGGCGGCGGTTGAATATATTAGAGTGGAGGCACTTGGGGGTGTCTTGTTGATTGGGTCGGCACTGCTGGCTTTTGCGATGGCGAATTCTCCGCTTCAAGATGCTTACGATGCGTTCGTGCACTTGAAGATTGGGCCGGTTGATAGCCACTTTGTGATTAACGATGTTTTGATGGCGATTTTCTTTTTGGTTGTGGGTTTGGAGATCAAACGAGAAGTTCTGGATGGGGAGCTTTCGAGCGTTAAGCGGGCGATTCTGCCGGGTGTAGCGGCGATTGGAGGGATGGCGGTTCCGGCGATTTTGTATGTGGTGCTGAATCAGGAAGGCGGGAACTTGCGGGGTTGGGCGATTCCGACGGCGACGGATATTGCGTTTTCGTTGGCGATTTTGACTTTATTTGGTAAGTCAGTGCCGATAGCGTTGAAGATTTTCTTGACGGCACTTGCGATTATTGATGACTTGCTGGCGGTTTTGGCGATTGCGGTTTTTTATACTTCTTCGATTTCAGTGCTTCACTTGGGATTGTCCTTTGGGTTGCTGGCGGTTTTGGCTGTGTTGAGTTGGCGCGGGGTTAAGTCGCTTTGGGTGTATTTGATTCCCGGCGTTTTGTTGCTTTACTTGGTTTATATGTCAGGGGTTCACGCAACGATTGCGGGGGTTTTGCTGGCAATGGTGATTCCGATGAAAGGCAAGGACGAGGATTCGGATTCTCCTCTTGTGACCCTGGAGCATGCTTTGCACCCGGTGGTTTCTTATTTCATTTTGCCGGTGTTTGCATTTGCGAATTCGGGGGTTGGAATGGCAGGGTTCTCGCTGGGGGCGATGCGCGATCCGGTGACTTTGGGTTCGTTCTTGGGGCTCTTTATCGGGAAACAGTTAGGGGTTATGGCTTTTAGTTGGGCGGCGATCAAGGCGAAAGTGGCGGAATTGCCGGGCGGCGTGAATTGGTGGCAGTTTTATGGCTTGGCGGTTTTGACGGGGGTTGGGTTTACGATGAGTTTGTTTATCGGGGGCTTGGCGTTTGGGAGTGGGGAGGATAAGGAATTGGCGAAGGTTGGGGTTATGGCGGGGAGTTTGGCTTCGGCGTTATTGGCGGGGCTGGTTTTTTGGGGTCAGCGGAATAGTCACTTGGAAGAAGACTAGACCGTTGCGCGGGTTAAGGTCGAGAAGGCGAGGTTGAAAGATTTGATTCCCATTCGGCGAATGCAGATTGGGCGGCCGCGATTTTGGCGAGTTTGCGGTCGCCTTTGTTTTTGATGAACGGTTCGGGGTCGGGGAATAGGCCCCAGTTGATGTTCATGGGGGCGAATTCGCGTTCGGTTTCGGCGTCGCTGAGGTGGGAGATCAGACTGCCGTAAGCACAGGGGCGGGGGGGCAGGATAGGATCGAGATTTTGGGATCGGCGAATGAGTGTGTGAGCGATGAAAATGCCCATGGCGGCGGACTCGACATAACCTTCGACGCCGGTGAGTTGTCCAGCGATGAAGAGGTTGGGGCGGGTACGGAATTCGAGCCAAGTGTGGAGGGCTTTGGGGGATTCGATATAGGTGTTGCGGTGGATGACACCCATGCGGACGAACTCGGCATTTTGAAGACCAGGCACCATTTTAAGGACTTCGAGTTGAGGGCCCCATTTGATTCGCGTTTGGCAGGCAACGAGAGAGTAGAGGGTTTTTTCACGGTTTTCGGGGCGGAGTTGGAGAGCGGCCCACGGTCGGCGGTCCGTGCGGGGATCGCGGAGGCCGACGGGTTTGAAATTACCGAATCGGAGTGAATCGTGGCCCTTTGAGGCAATTTCTTCGATGGGCTTGCATCCTTCGAAGTACTTGGGGTCTTCGAAATCTTTGAGAGGGACACGTTCGGCGGCGACGAGGGCGGTGATGAATGCGTCGTATTCTTCTTTGTTGAATGGGCAGTTGAGGTAGTCATCGCCTTCGCCTTTATCGTAACGACTTTGGGCGAAGATGATGTCTCGGTCGAGGGTCGAGGCATCGACAGTTGGGGAGACGGCATCGTAGAAATAGAGGTGTTCTTGTCCGGTTTGTTCGGCGAGCCATTGACCGAGTCCTACAGATGTGAGAGGTCCGGTTGCGAGGACGAGGGGTTCGCCTCGGGCGAGGATTTCTTCAGCCATTTGGGGGGTGAAGAGTTCGCGCTTGATTGTGATGTTGGGGTTTTGCTCGAGAGTGTGGGTTACGGCTTCGGCGAAATGGTCACGATCGACGCAGAGGGCGGATCCTCCGGGGACGGAGTGGGTTTCGGCGGTTGGGATGAGGAGGGAGCCAAGGGCGCGCATTTCGGCCTTGAGTTGTCCGGCGGGGGTAGCGGGGTCTTGGGATTTGAAGCTGTTGCTGCAGACAAGTTCGGCGAAGTGGGTGGTTTTGTGGGCAGGGGTTGAGTGGGGCCCGCGCATTTCGTAGAGGGTGACTTGGAGTCCTTGGGTGGCGCAGATGTGGGCGCATTCGGAACCGGCCATTCCTCCGCCGACGATGTGGATCATTGGGTTCTATTGTGGCGGAGGATGTTTGCTAGCCTTGGGATTGTGAGTGAGGAAATAGGTAATGAACTTCAAGGTCTACCATTCTCCCATTCGGAGGGCCTCACCCCCAACCCTCCCCGCTCCCTGCCTTCGCAGGGAAGGCTCCGCGAGGACAGGCTCTCTCCATTCAAACGGAGAGGGGGCGCTACTATTCCCAGCCCCACATGACTTTGTATTGCCAGTTTCGGGCGAGGGGGACTTGGGAGGTGGCGTTGGGGCCGGATTCTGTGACTCCAGGGGAGGCGACGGATCGGGCGGAGGGCCAGAATTCGCCGAATTCGGTGATTTGAATATAGGTTCCGCGGTTGTTGTACGGGACGGGATCTTGGTTGGGGACGCGGATGACGCCGGGCGAGTATCCCCATTTAGTGATGTCAGTGCCACGAGAACTTTCTAAGGATTGGATGGCTTTGAGTCGAGCGGCGTTGATGACCTCGGGCTTTGTTCGAGTGCCTAAGTAATCGAATTTGGTGTTGCGGTTGAGGGCATTGAGGATGACATCGGTTTGCAGGACTTGGACGAAGAGGCTGTCGGCGGTGAAGTTGCCGAGTTGGTCGAGGAAGAGTTCCTTGCGGAGTTGGGTGATGGTTTCGGTGAAGATTGCGGGAGGAACTTCTCCAGCGAGGTTTTTGCCGTTGTAGGCGACTAACTCTTTGAGAGCGGGGGTTTGGCTCGTTTGGGAGGAAGTTATGTTTTGAATCAGATCGGAATTGAATGCTTGGTAAGTGGAGTAGTCTTCGCGAGCAATGTTGAAGGCGGCTCGTTCGACCATTTCGACGTTAATTTTGGGAATTTGGAGGTAGTAGGGGATGTTGGTGCTGCGGAAATAGCGGCCCCAAACGGGGGTGTCGCCATTGGGCCACCAGGCTACGGGTTTGTTGTTCCAGTTGGTGATGAGACCGGAATCGGGGTTGTCGGAACGAGGCATGTCGACGCTGGAGACGTACCCTTTCCATTGGTTGTCGGCGGTGTCGATGGTTGGGAGCCGGGGATCAACTCCTCGGGCTCTCATTGGCATGAGTCCGCAGTAACGGTAACCGATATCGCCTTGTTTGGTGGCGAAGAAGAGATTGAAACTGACAGGGATTTTTGCGGCAAAGGCGGAGAAGTCGGAGGGGGTTTTGGCGGTGTAGAGATCGAAGAGGGCGGCGGTTCCGGCGACTTCTTTTTTCCAGAACGCAGACCGAAGGCTGTAGACGGCTTTGCTTCCGTTTGACTTGAGGAGGACGGGGCCATGGACGGTTCGGTACTGGATCACTTCTTTGTCGGGCTGACCTTTGATTTTGAGAGTGAATTTGACTTCTTCGAGCTGGCGTTCTTCGCCGTTGTGGAGATAGGTGGTGCCTTCTTTGAGGGTGCTTACGAAAATGTCTTCGAGATCGGCGACTCCGGAGGTGAGTCCCCAGGCGGCATCCGGGTTGTAGCCGATGATGACGCCGGGGATGCCGGGGACATTCATGCCGGCGACTTTCAGATCGGGAGTATCGATGGCGACTTCGTGAATGACGCTGGGTGAGCTGTGGCCCATTTGGGGGGCGGTGAGCAGGATGGGTCGGCCTTTTTCGGCTCGTCGGGGGCTGACAACAATGGCGTAACTCCCGGTTTTGTAGGCGACAGAGTTGGCCTCGGCGACGAGTTTTTGGTCTTCCATGGAAGCGAGGCGGATCGCTCCGGCGAGTTCGAGGAGGTTTGTGGGGGGAAGGGCGGCGAGGTGGGCTTCGGATTCGGAGCGGGTGTAATTGAAGATTTCGGGGGTGCGAAGGGTGGTGTCGTCGCGTTTTTGAACGGTGACGGGGGCGTTTGGTTCGTTTGCCCATGCGAGGTCATCGAAGACATCGAGAACACGGTCTTTTATGGTTGGTCTGGTTTTTAGATACTGGATCAGAGCGTAGTTGCGGAGTTCGCCGGCGCCACCTTGTCCGAATTGGCGGGTGAGGTTGACCATGACGGCTTGGGTGTCCATCATCGTCCAGGGTCGGGGTTCAAATCCGTTAGCTTTGTATCCCTCGGGAAGGGTGTTTTCGGCCGTTCGCTTTAGGATGGTGTCGTTGATGCCTTCGACATAGGCTTGCCATGCTTGTTTTGTGGGCTCGGGGATGACGGCAAGCATTTCAGCATATTCCGCTTCGGTGTATTGTTTGCTGAGGGTGGCTTGGTCGCTGGCGGTGTACTGGGGGCCGAGAACTTCGGCCATTTGTCCGAGTGATGTACGGCGGGACATTTCGAGTTGCCAGAGTCGGTCTTCGGCGACGTCTTGGCCCATGAGTCGGAAAGCTTGGTTTGTGGTGGCGGCTCGGAGCATGGGGACTCCGTAGTTGTCGCGGGTGATGGTGGGAGTTTGGGTGGGGGCGAGGAGGACAGCGGCGACCAGCGGGAGCATGGGTTGAGTTTTACCTGTTAAGGGGTGCTCAGATTTTATATTTAAGGCAGGCGTTTGCGGGAGCCGGGGAGGGTTTTGTCAGCGCCGGTGATGCGGTAGATGGCATAGAGGATGCCGAGCACAACGGCAGCAGGGATGGCGAGTTTCAGGACTAAGCCGAGGAGGCCGAAGGCGAGCTTGGCAATGAGGGGGACGGCGAAAAAGATCACGAAAATGCCGACGAGGATGAGGCCGATGATTTTGAGGAGGTTAGTGTTGCCTTTCATGGTTTGCGATCCCTTGATAGATGTGAAGACGGCATGAGGGGATGAGGGGTTGCGGAGGTTTGGGTCTTGCTTTAGATGGAAATTGAGTATGCAGGGGTGATCAGCTTGGGTGTTTGTAATTCACGTTGATGCGCTTTGAAGTTGATGTATGGGTTCCTGCCTAAGCTGTGATAAGGACTTTGCTTAAGCTCGGTAGAATTGTGTTATGGCATTGCCAGTGGTTCGGGGGGTTGCGGCGAGTCCGGCGAGGGGATGGTTGGATGTTAATCCGGAGCTGTTAGCGGAGTTTTTGGTTGAATTTTTACGTGAGGAGTTGGTTGTTCAGCGTGGGGTGACCAGGGGGGTTATTGGGCTGAGCGGGGGGATTGATTCGGCGGTGACGACTTATTTGGCGGCGCGGGCTTTGGGGCCGGAGAACGTTTTTGTCGTGCGGATGCCTTATAAGATCAGTTCCCAGGCATCGCTTGATCATGCTCAGTTGGTCATTGATGATTTGGGGTTGCCGGCGCAGACGATTGAGATCACGGATATGGTCGATGGTTATGGGCGGATTCCGGAGGTTGAGATGACGCCGTATCGGTTGGGGAATGTTTGCGCTCGGGCGAGGATGATCTTGCTTTATGATCAGGGGGCAAGGCTGGCGGCGATGCCTTTGGGAACGGGGAATAAGACGGAGCGGATGTTTGGTTATTACACGTGGCATGGCGATGATGCGCCGCCGATTAATCCTTTGGGGGATTTGTTTAAGACTCAGGTTATTGAGTTGGCGCGGTGGTTGGGGGTTCCGGCGGTGATTTGTGATAAGCCTCCGACGGCGGATTTGATTGAGGGGCAGACGGACGAGGGGGATTTTGGGATTACTTATGCGGTGGCGGACGAGATTTTGGTTTTGTTGATGCGCCGGTATTCGGTGGAGCAGTGTGTGGCTTTTGGTTATTCGCAGCGAGATGTTGAGTTGGTGGTGAAGAAAGTTTCGGGTACGCACTGGAAGCGGAAGTTGTCGACAGTGGCGATGACGAGTTTGACTTCGATTAACGAGTATTATTTGCGGCCGGTGGACTTTCGGGGTTTGGTTTAGTTAATGCGGAGCTGCATCGCAACGTAGTGTTTTGTCAGCACGCCGTCCCATATCGTGGGAGGAGAAATGTTGAGTTAGGAAGTCGGTTTTACACTGGTTTCACCAGTGCCACCCTGGTTCTGTGGAAATTGGGGGATGGATTCCAGATCAAGTCTGGAATGACGATACGCACAACCTTGTGGATTGAATTTTTGCAAAGGACTTGGCCCCTGCTCCGCGCCTCTGCGAAGCCTGTCTTCGCAGGGGTGACTATTTACAGGGTTTGAGCAGAGATTCCAACATTTGTAAGAATTTGTTTAGAATTGGAAGATACTATTTCATTTTGAGTCCGGCGTTTTTGTAGATTTCTCCGCGCGACATATTGACAGCGTAGCTGGCGATGGTGGAGGGGGCGTCGAGGGTGACGGCGTAGGTGCCGGATGTGTCGCGGGAGTTGGAGAAATTGACGACGTTCGCCAGTTCGATCGTGTGTCCGGTTGCGGGTTTGTCGTTTGTGATTTGGATGCTGAGGCCCTTGAGCGTGAGGGTTTTGAGAACGATCCAGCTTTCGTGGGTGGAATCGACGCCTTTGACATAGTCGTAAGGGTTCTTGCCTTGCTTTTCCATTTCGGCTGTGACTTGGGAGAGGAAGTGGGGGAAGAATTCGGCGAGTTCGAGGTTGTCCCAACTGACGATGAGTTCGAGATCAGTTTCTTTTTTGGAGGAGAGATCGACGTCGAGTAGTTTTGTGATGGATTGGAGGATGCCGATGAGTTTGCGTTCGCTGGTGTTGCGACGATTGAAGGCGATGCGTCCACTGCCGTAGGAGGTTGTTCGCACGAGGTTTTTGAGGATGGCTTCTCGTTTTGCGGGGAAGAGTGAGCTTGTCCAGCTAAGAGGATCGGCCTGGATGGCAGCGGTTCGGTAGTCGTTGGGGTTGCGTTGGAGGGGGAGGATGCCGCCACCTTCGCGTTTGAAGGTGCGGATTTCGCCGACTTTGATGGGGGTGAGGAAGGTTTCGCTCTCCTTCATGCCGCTGAATTTTCCGTAAATGTTGTTCATCTGGCTGGTAACTTCGTTGAAGAAACTGGCTTGCCCGAGTGCGGAGATGGTGAGTGCGGTGAAGCAGATGAAGGCGCGATGACGCAAGAGAGTGCCCATTTTTGATCCTCAGAATGTTGGACGTGCGGGGGTGGGAGAGATTACGTGGAATTGACGAAGTTTAAAATGAAGTCACCCCCCTCTTGCCATGAATTGAGGGGGGTGATGGGAGAGCTGACTTAGTTTTGGATGCCGTTCCAGAAGCGGTTGACTTCTTGCTCGGTTGTTCCTTGGGCTTTTAGGGACTGGATCGGGGTGAACTTGGCGTGTGAATCGAACCAAGTGACGAGGACAGATTTGGGATCGTATCGGCCCCAGAGTTGTCCTTGGGATCGTGCGTCTGGGAATGTTCCTGACCAGCCGAGATAGTTTTGTGTCGTTATGGCGAACGGCGGGTTGATTTCGGCGAATCCGACGGGGTTGCTGACGCCACGGAGATTTTTCATGGTTGCCTCAGCGAACATGATGGTTTGCGAAACATTGTCGATGCTGGTGGCGCTGATGCCGCTAAATATTCGAGTGGGCATTCCTTGAATCACGGTTGTTCCAAGGAAGGTGTTGAGATAGCGGTAGTTGTAACCGTAGCTCGGGTTGGCGCCCATGAAGTAGTAGCGATAGGAGGACGTGGGGTCGAATCGACCTTTCCCTTGGGGGTCGGTGAGAACGGGGTCGGTGAACTTATCAGTTGAATCGAGGAAGATTTGTTCGTTCTTGGTGTAAGGCAGCATCAGCAAGGGATAGTAGTGGAATCCGAGGCTGGTGGGGTAATCGAGTTGGTTGGGATCGAACCAGAAGATCGGCGGTGTGGTGTCGTCATAGTCACCCATGTAGATTTGTGCAGCGGTGCCGATCTGTTTGAGATTGCTGAGGCTGGCGGTTTTTTTGGCCGCGTTTTTGGCTTGAGCAAAGACGGGGAACAAGATGGCAGCAAGAATTGCAATGATGGCGATGACCACCAAAAGTTCTATGAGTGTGAATGCACGACGCATGAATAGATTTTCTAGAATTTCGGGGTTTAGTCCTGTTGACTGAGATAACTAGTGTTTGACTGAATTGCCTGAATTGATGAAATGGGGTGATGACTTGTAGTCTGTATTGGTGATGTGTTGTCTGTTGTGATTGAGGAGGTGGAAAGTCGAGTTTTTGTTTAAGAATGATCACTTGAATTGCCTTTGCAATTTTGCGGGTGTGACGTGGGATAATGCGGCATGGCATTCTTTCCGGCGCTTTTGGCAATCAGTTTGGGTTTGGGTCAGCAAGATCCGATGGGGGTGAAACCGCTTCCGCCCAAAACGAATGAGCGCAGTCAGTTTCATAAGCCGGATGTAAAGGCGATGCCGATGTCGATCCGACTTGATGCGTTTGAAAAACGCAAAGCGATGTTGAAGGATTCGATTTTTCAGCAGATTCAGTGGCGCAATGTTGGGCCCGAGGTTCAAGGTGGTCGGGTTGTTGATATCGAAGTTGCAATGAAGGCGGGGAAGAAGATTTTTATTGGTTTTGCGACAGGTGGGCTCTGGACGACAGATAATTTGGGTCAGTCATGGACTTCAATTTTTGACAATCAGAGCGCGTTTGGGATTGGTGACTTTGATGTGAGTCCGGACGGCAAGACGATTTGGTTGGGAAGTGGGGAGGCGAATAGTCAGCGGACGAGTTATTCGGGGACGGGGGTTTTTGTGAGTCGGGATGGGGGTGAGAATTGGACAAACATGGGGTTGCATGAGAGCCACCATATTGGCCGGGTTGTGATTGATCCTAAGAATTCGAATACGATTTATGTTGCGGCACTTGGGCCACTCTATAGTCAGGGCGGAGATCGGGGGCTTTTTAAGACGACAGATGGTGGGAAGAGTTGGACGAATATTTTGAAAGGTGATGAGCGCACGGGATGCATGGATGTGATTGTTGATCCGCGCGGAAATGGGGTGCTTTATGCGGCGATGTGGGAACGTGATCGCCGGGCTTGGAACTTTTTGGAATCGGGGCCGGGAAGTGCCGTCTATAAGTCGGTGGATCATGGCAAGACGTGGACGAAGTTGCCGGGGCTACCAAATGGGATGGATATGGGGCGAACTGCTTTGGCGTTGGCACCGAGCCGACCGGATACGGTTTATGCGTTTATTGACAACCAGGGGAGTGACATGGACACGGGCCGGAATGATGATTATCAGCCGGGCGGAACGCTGACCTTGAGCCGGTTCCGAGCGATGTCTATAGAGGCGGTAAAAGGGATTCCGGAAGTGGAGTTGGTTCGATTTTTGAGACCACTGGTTCCGCAGGAGCCGAAGGTTGAGGAGGTTGTTAAGAAGCTGATTGGAGGCGAGTTGAGCCTGGATGAGCTGGCAGAAGCGATGAAAAAGCGTAATCCGGCGGTTTTCGATGCGGATTTGGAAGACACGCAGATTTGGCGGTCGGACGATGCAGGTCGGAGTTGGAAGAAGACTCGGGCAGATATGGGGAACCACGGCGGCTATTACTGGAATGAAGCGGTGGTGAATCCGGTTGACGAAAACGAGATTTATACGCTTGGACTGTTGGTTTTGAGGTCGAAGAATGGGGGGGCATCTTGGGATGCGATTGCGCGGCGGAACCATGTTGATCACCATGCGTTTTGGATTGACCCGGAGAATCCTAAGTTCATGTTGAATGGAAATGACGGGGGAATTTATGCCTCGTTTGATGCTGGGGATAGTTGGAGTCACTGGAACAATTTGCCGGTAGGACAATTTACGACAATTGCGGTTGATAACAAATCGACCTATAACATTTTTGGTGGTTTGCAGGATAACGGCACAATGAAAGGGCCGAGCAATTATCGACCCGGGTTTTCGGATATTAATCTTTGGAATGATATTGGGGGTGGTGATGGTAGCGCGATTGCGGTTGATCCGCGAGGCGATGGAGATATTGTTTATGGGGCAAGTCAGTTTGGTGCGCACTATGTGATTGATCAGTTGACCGGTCAGCGGCGGTCGGTTCGTCCACGCGAAATTCAGGGTTCACCGGAGCTTCGGTTTAACTGGATTAGCCCGATTTTGATTAGCAAATTCCATCCAGATGTGATTTACATTGGAAGTCAGCGTTTGCATCGGTCTTTTGATCAGGGCCGCACTTGGGAAGCGATTAGCGGTGATTTGACGAAAGATATTCCGAATGGCGACGTGCCTCATAGTACATTGACAACGATTTCGGAGAGTCCTTTCCGGTTCGGGCAGATTTATGTGGGCACGGATGATGGCAATGTGAAATTCACGCCAGATACGGGCTTGACTTGGAAAGATATTGAGACTCCGGCGAAAGATCGCTGGGTGACGCGTATTGTGGCGAGTTCGCATAAGGATGGACGCGTTTACTGCACTCAGAATGGATATCGACAGGATGAGTGGACGCCCTATGTTTGGATGAGCGAGGATTTTGGAGGGACGTGGAAGTCGATCGCGGCTAATTTGCCGTTTGAACCGGTTAATACGATTCGGGAGGACTCGACTAATCCGGACATTCTTTATGTTGGCACCGATATGGGGGTTTATGTTTCGATGGATCGAGGCGGAAGCTGGATTGCTTATGGCGGTGGGATTATGCACACGCCGGTTCACGACTTGGTGATTCAGGATAAGGCGGAAGAGATGGTCATTGCAAGCCATGCTCGTTCGGTTTGGGTTGTGAGTGTTAAGCCGATTCGGAAATTGACGAAGGAGATTGCGGCGAAGGAGTTTCATTCGTTTGCGGTGGATGTTCCGACGGGGCGGGATCGCTGGCCTTATCGCCGGTCACCTGAATATGCCGACGACACTTATCAAGACCAGCTCGTGACGACGGAAATTTATAGTTCGGTTGCGGGAGTTGGGGGGATATCGCTGGTGGATAAAGACGGCAAGGTGGTTGTTTCGCGCAAGGTGAATGTTGTGCGTGGTTATAACTTCTTGAGTTTGGGCTTGATGCTTGAGGCGGGTGATCCAACGGCACCGCCAGTGAAGGGTGACCCGAATGATCCGAAGACGGCGTTGAATGATCCCTATGCGGCGCGACGGGCGAAATATGTTGAGAAGGGGACATATCAGCTTATTTTGACGGTTGACGGTAAGGAGTTTAAGCAGGAGATTGGGGTTCGTTAGGGTTTTCGAGACTAAAAAGGGTTCTTGAATTCAGATCGTCCAGATACGACCGAATGTCCCTCACCTTTGCTGGTGAGGGACATTCTGTTTTTTAAAGAGAAGGCTTTTGAGATGATCTAAGAATGAAAAAGCCCCGGATAAACCGGGGCAATGTATGGCATGTTTGTACGAGTTGATCATTTGAGGAACGATCTTTTACATTGTACAAGAGGTTGATCTGAAAACAAAATGTTTTTAAAAGGTTTTTTAAAAGTAATTTTGGTAGCGACGCGCGGACTTGAACCGCGGACCTAACGGGTATGAACCGTTCGCTCTAACCAACTGAGCTACGTCGCCACGCCTTGAGCCTTTTATTATGGCAATTTTGCGAAGAAGGTGCAATGCCGAGTGGGACGTGCGTACAATGAAGTCATGGTTGGTTTGGTTTTTTTGCTGCAAATTTCGCGTCCAGCAACGATTGCAGAGTTTGATGGGTGGGCAAAATCGCGAGATGTAGCGGCGGTTGAGGGGCACGCGGATGCGGCTCTGAAAGGCAAATTTGCATTCTTAAAGAATACGGGTGCGTTTGGGGTGGGTGAAAAAGGGTGGCGAGCGGAAGAGTTAGCTGATCCGGTGGGGAATCGCCGATTTGTTGTTTTCACTTCGGCATTGACGACCCAGGATTATGGCGATCAAGTTTTTGAATGGCGGGATGGGGTTTTGACGGAATTGGTTCATGAGAAAGAAACCCGCGGAGTCAATTTGACGGCGGCGCACTTGGATATTCGTTTTAATATTCCGGAAAAACGAGCGGACATTTTCGCGAAGATTTCGCTCGTGGCTCAGGGCGCGAAGGATGGTTCGTTTTTTGTTCGGTTGGGGGACAACTATAAGGTTGATCAGGTCACCGATTTGAAGGGGAATCTGGTTAAGTTTGGACAAGCGGGTGGGGTTTTGAGTCTGCCGGTTGCGAATTCTGGTGAGTTTGAATACCGGGTGCATTATTCGGGCGTGGTTAATCGGCCGAGGTTTGCGGGGGCGATTGTTGATGAAGAAGTGATGTTGACGAATGACTATTGGTGGCCGCACATTGGGCGTTTGCCGCTGGCATTATCGACAACGACCCATGTTCCAAAGGATTGGGTTGTGATTGGGCAGGGAGACAAGATTTATGAGCAGGTTAACGGCGATTTGAAATCTGTGGCTTACGTCAATAAAGTGCCAGTAAGTTACATGAGTTTGAGCGCGGGGAAATTTTTGGAAAGGGAGCGGACAGTAAATGGGATTCGCTATTTTGTGGCGAGTCGGGAATTGACGGCAGAGCAGATGGATGATCAGCTTGAGTTTGTTCCTCCGGTGATTGAATTTTTTAGTAAGTTGTTCCCGCACCCTTATAAGGAGTACGGAGCCGTGGATACGAAGCTTTATGGGGGAGGTGCCTTGGAGGCTTACAGTTATGCGACATACGGCACGGGATGGTTGCCAGCGGAAGATGCGCATGAGCCGAGCCATACATGGTGGGGAGGGGTGATTCCGAACACTTATTTGGATTCGTTTTGGAACGAGAGTTTTGCGGTTTTCTCGGAAGGATTTTATGCACGGGAGGGTTCGATTGGCGACGTTACGGAAAAGCGAAAGGCATTTGTGACGGCGGCGAATGCGAGTGGGGTTTATAACATGGGGACGCCATTTTCGACCGGTGCGGAATCGGGAGGGATTGCAAGTGCGATGGGTTATGGAAAAGGAGGAGATATTTTAGAGCAGTTGGAATTTGAGATGGGGACGCAGAAGATGTCCGCGACTTTGAAGAAGTGGTTGAGCTCTCATCAGGTTGGGGAGGCAGGAGGCTGGCCGGAATTTGAAGCGGCATGTGGGCCGGAGTGGAAATGGTTTTTTGATCAGTGGATTCGGCGTACGGGTTGGCCGAAGTTGACTCTGGGCGAGTATGAAGTTTCGGGTTCTGAAGGAGCTATAGAATTGTCGCAGGAGGCACCTTTTTACCGGTTCAAGTTGGAATATGCGGTGGAAGGGGCGGAGGGTTGGCGATATGGATCGGTCAATGTGGTTCCTGATTCAAGTGGGAAATCAGTGGTTAAGATTCCGGTGGAAGGGAACTGGAAAGTCATTTCGCTTGATCCGTTTGATCGGTTGTTGCAACCGCGTCGTCCGATGGAAGCGATCCGATTTGGTGAAGGGAGTCGTCGGATGACGACTTTTGATCCGAAGAATATCGTTGAGGGTCGAAACGAGATTGATGATTTGCCAGAAGGGTTAAGCAATGTTTTGATGGTGGGGACTCCGAGTGAAGTACCAGAATCGGCGAAGTATTGGTCGGCGGCGGGGTTTGAGTTTGCGGGGAATGTAGTTTCTTATAAAGGAGTTTCGGTGGACTTGGACCGTGGCGCGGCGGTAGCGATTGTTGAGTATGAACCGGGCAAATTTTTGGGATTGCGGGCGGGGAAGACCAAATATGCGCCGAATGTCGGAATCGCGAATGCGGCGCTGGTGGATCAGATGGGCCGGTTTTTGACGGGGACGACGATTCCTCGGACGAATGGGCCGTTAATTCGTCGCCCGCTCTGATAAAAAGTTGGCCCGGCTCAATGAGCCGGGCCGACTTTTATTTTCATGTCACAACTTAGCGGGGACGTGAATCGAGCATTTTTTGCGTTTCGGCGTCGTGGCGTGAACCTTCGACTCGTTTTTGCTCATCGGCACTCATCTTAGGAGCATCGGTGTGCATTCCTTCCGTACTGCCTTCCGAACTGCATCCAACGATGCAGATCGCGAGGAGGCTGAGAATGACTAGTCGCCTTGCCATGGTTTGCCCCAGAATTTCCAGCGGTCGTTCTTTTCCATTGCCGCGCAGAACTCGGTTGTGTTGTTCGCTTCGTTTTGGCTTGGGTTGTCGGCGTAGTAGGCAACAAATTTTTCCTTGCCAAATTTTCCAGCGTGACCGTCTGCATAGGCACCAAAGAATCGGTTGCCGTATTCGCGCCGAGTATCCCAAACTAGTTGGTACCAACTCCAACCGGTGGCGTATCGATCCATGGTGGGCCATGCTGCATCGTAGCCATAGAAACGCATCCAGCCGATACCGAGGCCGGCATATCGGATTGGGGTGACGGCGAGGCGGCTTGAGACATCTTCGATGCTGCTCAGGCTTCGAACATCGCTCGTTGCGCCACTGAATGCGGTCGCGCAGCTCGTTCCACCGCTCCATGACCGAGAATAACCGTCAGTGTTTAGCGAGAAGTTGGTGATCCATTGCCAGCGATAGTAATCTCCGGGGTAGTACGGGTCTTCGAAGACTTCTCCCAAAACCGGATCGATGATGCCTTTTGGTTCGGACTTCATTTTGTCGAAGAAGATTCCGCGATTCTTGACGTATGGGTAGATGTCTCCGACCCAAGTGTCTTCAGCGAGATAGTCTGTGCCGTATTCGTGGACGGTTCTATCATCGTAATCAGCGGAATAGATTTGTAGGCCGAGACTGACTTGCTTCAGTCCGCTGAGAGATGTGGTTTTCTTTGCGGCAGACTTTGCTTGTGCAAAGACCGGGAACAAGATAGCGGCGAGAATTGCAATGATCGCAATGACGACCAAAAGTTCAATGAGTGTGAACGCTCGTGTTTTCATGAATTTCGCGGATTCCTCCGCATTCATGTTCGAGTGATTTGGTTATGAAATTGTTGTGAAAGGGATAAGGGATGATTAAGGTCTTTCAATTTTAACCATCCCTTGATGGTGTTTATGGTTAGGCGTTGACGAGGTCGCAGAACTCATTGACGTCTTCGACGAGGACGTCGAGTGAGCCCTTCCAGAACGCCTTTTGAGTGATGTCAATGCCGAATTCGGCGGTGAGGTCGGCGGCCATTGCCATCCCAGTTCGGGAGAGGAGGTTGTCGTATCGTTCTTGGAAACCTTCGGGATTGTCTTGATAGACTTTGTAGAGTCCAAGGGCGAAAAGCAATCCGAACATGTAGGGGAAGTTGTAGAAAGCTCGGTCGCTGTAGTAGTGGGGTTTTGCCGCCCACATGTAGGGGTGCAGGAAGTCGGGATCAAGGCCGTCGCCGTAGGTTTCGAGTTGGGCTCGGCGCATGATGTCGCAGAGTTCGTCGGCGGTGAGGTCGCGTTGCTTGCGTCGCTCGATCACTTCCGTTTCAAACAGGTATCGGCTGGTGATATCGACAACGACTTGGGAAGAACCTTGCAGCGTGGCTTCAAGGATCGAGAGTTTTTCATCGGCAGTGCAGGTGGAGAGGGCACGCCGTTTGATGATGGTTTCGCAGAAGATACTGGCGGTTTCCGCGAGCGTCATGGGAGTGCGACTCTGGAGATAGTGCCGATCTTTGAGGCAGAGGTTGTGGTAGGCGTGTCCAAGCTCGTGAGCGAGAGTGGATGCACCGTTGAATGACTCTTTGAAGTTGTAGAGCATGCGGCTGACGCCGGGAGTGACACTGGCGCAGAACGCACCATCGCGTTTGCCTTTGCGGGGATAGACGTCGTGCCAGCGATTGTTGAAGGAATGGCGGGCGAAATCGGCGAGTTTGTCGCTGAAACTTCGGAAGCCTTCTTCGACGAAGTCTTCGGACTGTTGCCAAGTCCAGGCTCCGGCAGTACCGACGGGAGCGAAGAGATCGTAGAATGGGAGTCCGTTTTTGTGACCAAGAAGCTTGGCTTTTGCTTTGAAATAGCGTCGGAAATCGGGGAATGCGTCGCGGGCGGCACCGAGCATAGCTTCGAGGGTTGCGTGATCCATGTTTGAACGGAAAAGGGTGATATCGAGTTGTTCGGGCCAATCGCGGGCCTTGGCGTTATAAGATGCTTCGCCTTTTATGGCGTTCATTGCAGCGGTGATGGGAATTTCGTGGGCTTTCCAGGCTTTCAACTCTTCGGTAAATGCTTGAGCTCGGGTTGCGGCATCGGTGGAATAAGCCAGGCCCCGGATTGCGCTGATTGGAGTTGGTTCGCCGTTGAATTGAACGGAGATATTAGAAGAGTAATCGTCGTAAAGTTTTTCCCAGGCACCGGATCCGTATTCGGCTAGATCGGCGGCTTGGGTTTCGAGGTCGGGGCTGAGAAGGTGTTTGGCGGACAGGTGGAGGCGGTCGAGGGGAAACCTATCGTCGGCGAATCGTGGATCGTTCTGCCAGAGGGTTGGGCTGAGGGAGCCAATGAGGGCGGCATATTTATTGAATATTTTGGATAGCTGAGTGGAGTAGGGTCGGAGGGTGCCAAATGCTTTTTGGGCATCTTCGTTGTTGGCATCGGTGCTGAGGGTGAGGCTGGTGTAGCTTTGTACTAGGTGGTCTTTGCGAATTGCCGATTCAAACTTATCGAGAAGGTCGCGGAGTTGATCGGCGGTGCAGTTGGAGTCGAGGGAGTTGAGGAGTTGTTCGAGCCCATTGAGATTTGCGGGAACCTGTTCGACGGCTTCGAGGTATGTGGAATCAGTGATGCTGGGAAAAAATGTTTCGAGATCCCATCGGAGGTCAGTTTGAGTTGGGGAGGCCATGGGTTGAGTTTAGCTAATATTGAAATGGGTAGGGGCTTGTGCCTTAGAGGGATGTTTCACTATACTAATGAAATTAGTTTCGTTTTGGAATCAACGTGAAAGAAAGACTTGATAAATCAGATAAGCAGATATTGAAGCTGCTTCAACAAGATGGTCGCATATCGAATGCGGACTTGGCGCGCAAGATTGGGTTGTCGCCGCCATCGATGCTGCAGCGAGTGCGGAAGCTGGAGCAGTCGGGCTATATCAAGGGGTATAGCACTCGGCTGGAAGCGGAGAAACTTGGCTTCAATTTACATGTGATCGCGCAGATTAGTTTGTCGATGCATCAGGATCAGCCGATTGATCAATTTATTGAAGATATTTTGAAAGTGCCGGAGGTTTTGGCGTGTTATCACGTGAGCGGGGATTACGACTTTATGCTTCGAATTGTGGCGAAGGATATGCACGATTACGAGCGGATTTTGAAGGAGCGGTTGGCTTCGATCAAAGTTGTGGGCAAGATTCACAGTTGCTTTGTGTTGAATGTGAACAAGGAGACGGAGGTTCTTCCCATTTAGGTGGATCAAACGCTTGACTTGAGGTGGGCGAAACCGACCGAATACCACGATTTATTGCGGATTTGGAAAAAGGTTTATGGGCCGGATATTTTTCCGGACGATACGATCGAGCCGCTTGAGTTTCAGCGTTTTGTGATTGGCACGGTGAATGGGGTTGCGGGGTTTGCCTCGATTGTTTGCGATTATCCTACTTTTTGGCGGGGGGAAGTTGTGCGAGGGGCAGGGGTTGCGGCGGTTGCTACGTTGCCGGAGTTTCGCGGGGGGCGAATTGGTCAGCAGATGATGGATCGGCTGGTTAACCTGCTGACGGATGCGAACTATGAAATTGCATCGCTTTATGGGTTTCGGGAACCATTTTATCGGAAATCGGGATTTGAGGGTTGTGGATGGCGGTGGCGTATTACTTGCCCGGCTCATCAGTTGCCGAAGGTGGATAGCGAACTTGAGGTGCGGGAAGTTGATCTTGACCATGTGACCGAAATCGTGGGATGTTATCGGCAGTTTGCGGCACGGTTCAATGGGAGTTGTGATCGAACGCCTGAACATTGGAAGCGGAGATTGGGGAAGAGACCGCCGCAGATTTATGCGGTGGGTAAGCCGATTGAAGGATATTTGTGGGCGAATCCGTTTGGGTTTTGGAACGATTTAGAAATTGGCGAGATTGCTTGGACAACGGATAGGGGGTATCGGTCTTTGCTTAGCTTGATGCGGACGCTGGCGATCAATAAATCCAATGTGGTTTGGAGTGAACCACCGGAATCGGCATTTGGACGGCGGTATGTGGATGGTGGAGTTGAGATGGCGAAGAGTCGCCCGACGATGTTCGCCGTGCTTGATCCGGAATCGCTTTTGAACCGTTTAGGAGCGGAGTTTGATCAATTTAGTTTTGAATTTATGGGTCGAACGATTGGTTCGGGGCCAAAAATTGATTTTGATCGACTGCAGCTGGCGCAGGCTTTGATGGGATCGCCAAATTTAGAGGAGCTTGTGGCGTGGAGTGAAGTTACAGGAGATTTGGGTGCAATTGATTATTTACAGAAGTTTATTAGGCCGATGTCGGTTTGTTGCATGGAGTTCTTTTAAGAACTGGGTCGCCCCGGCGTTTGGGGTCGCTGATTGTTCAGAATAGTGGGGTCATGTCGCAGCGATCGTTGGATACAGAGTTGGTTTATTTGGGGACGCGCCCCTGTCCGCAAACGGGAGCGGTCTGTCCGCCGATTTATCAGAGTTCGACTTTTGCGCAGGAGGCCCCGGGGGTTTATCGGGAATTTGACTATACACGGACGGATAATCCGACCCGATCAGTTTTGCAGAAGATGCTGGCGGTGGCGGAGAACGCAAAATATGCTCTGGCCTTTGCAAGTGGGATGGCGGCGGTTGACAATTTGTTTGGTCTTTTGGAATCGGGCGACCACATTGTGACGGGGGATGATATCTATGGCGGTACGTATCGTTATTTGACGGACATTGCGAAGACGCGGGGAGTAACATTTGAGTTTATCAAGCTTACGGAAGAAAATTTGCGTGAGGCTTTGACGCGAACGAAGACGAAAATGGTTTGGTTTGAAAGTCCGACGAATCCGCTTTTGAATTTGGTTGATATTGAGATGGTTGTTCGGGTGTCTAAGGAATTTGGTTGTTGGACAGCGATTGACAATACATTTATGAGCAGTTATTTTCAGAAGCCGCTGGATTTGGGGGTTGATTTTGTGATGCATTCGATGACCAAGTATTTGAACGGTCATAGCGATGTGATTATGGGGGCGGTGATGACGAACCGTGATGATTGTTATGAGCGATTGAAATTTGTTCAGAATGCGGTGGGGGCGACATGTTCGCCGTTTGATTGCTTTTTGGCGATTCGGGGGATGAAGACTTTGGGGATTCGGATGCGGGCGCATGCGGAGAATGCGTTGAAGGTTGCGGCTTGGCTGGAGGAGCATCCCAAGATTGAGAGAGTTTTGTATCCGGGTTTGCCGAGTTCGCCGCATTATGAGTTGGCGAAAAAGCAGATGACAGGTTTTGGAGGGATGGTTTCGTTTTATTTGAAGGCGGATTTGGAGGGGACAAAGCGGTTTTTGACTTCGACTGAGTTGTTTACTTTGGCGGTTTCGCTGGGTGGGGTGGAGAGTTTGATTGAGCAGCCGGCGACAATGACCCACTTTGAGATGCCGAAAGAGGTTCGGGAAGCGGTGGGGATTGGCGATAACTTGGTTCGGGCGAGCATTGGGATTGAGGATGCGGACGATTTGATTGCGGATTTGGATCAGGCGTTGGGGCGGATCTGAGCTAGAAACATGCGGAACCAATCCTCTCTTTACGGGGTTTGGTTCAAATATGACCGGTGACGTTACACACCCGAACTTGGTGAAGAGGTGGCGGCTTTTTGCAGTTGTAACTGGACTCTGTTGCCTAATGTTAAGTGCGGTTGTTTTTTGGCAATGGCGGGTCATTTATCAAATCGACGAATGGAATCAAATTCAGATGCGGACCAGTTTCGGATGGGATCAGTCTCCTGAGATTATAGAGGTGGAGAGATACCTCGTTTCAAAAGGATTTAAGATTGTTGACCTAGATCATGGAAGGAAGATGGCGGCGAAAAATTATATGTTCATGGCTTATCCGATGGGTGGTGAGGGTCGGGTTCTTTATTCGGAGCAAGATGGAAAAGCCGTGAATGTACGGACAAACGTGAGGCTCAACGGGATCGAGTTTTAGATTGGGTAGCAAAAAAATCAACTGGCTTCCAGGTTTCTTAGTATATTAAAGAATTGATGAGTGCATTGCGCAAAGTCAGAATTTCGAAAGGTATGAAAGTATTCCTTTATGGTTTGGGTTCTCTTATCGTATTGCCTGTCCTACTTTTTGGTGCCCTTTTGCTCTTTCAATCAATTGAATGGAAAATTCTAAAGTGGCGGGCTCATCATTTGTGGGTTGGGCAACAAGTTGAAATGGCTGAGACTGAGCTTGATGGATGGGGTTTCACATCGTATGCCATTGAAAAAACTGGACCAAATCGACGACTTGCCTTCAAAGGATATTCATTTCTTGAGTGGCGAGAAGTATTAGTTGAACTCGAAGTCAAGGAAGGCATTGTGACTCGGTCAAAAACTGGAATGCGATTCTAAATCCGAGTAAAGGACTTCTTAATAATGTGATTTGAAGTGGTGGGATAAACTGCGGGGTATGTCATCGACTTCCGTTACGCTTGCCAAAGACTCTAATCAGGCCCTGGGGATTGGGCAATTTGCGATTGATTTTATGTCGGGCAAGCTCGGACCGGGGCCGAGCGAGAAGGTTTTGGAGCGGGTGCGGTGGTTCCATACGGATGCGGTTTTGTGCGGGGTGAGCGCGCTGGCTTTGCAAACAAATTCGCCGAAGGTTTTGCGCGACGAGGCATTGAGCTATCCGAGTGGTAATCCGGCGAATGCGGCGATGGTTTTTGGCAGCAACCAGGGCGTGATGCCGGAGAAGGCAATTTTGGCGAACTCGGCAGCGGTGCGGGAATGGGACAGTAATGGAACGAATTTTGGGTTTCGGCCGGAGACGGGGCACACGGCGGGGGAGTTTGGGCATAACGACTTTTATCCGGTGGTGATTGCGGCGTGCCAGCAGCGGGGGCTGGATGGGGCGACAGCTTTGCGGGCCATGGTTTTGATTGATGAGATTCGGGGGCGGTTGGCGGAAGTTTTCAGCCTGAAAACTTACAAGCTCGACCACGTTGTTCATGGCGCGATTGGGAGTGCGGCGACCTATGGCGCGCTGATGGGGGCGGATGCGGTGCAGATTGAGAGTGCAATTGGGATGTTTGTCGCGCACTACATTCCGTGGCGGGCGATCCGGGCGGGGAAGCAGCTATCTGATAGTAAGGGGGCGAGCGCGGCGATTAGTACGGAAGCGGCGATTTTGTGTATGAAGCGGTCGATGGCGGGGTTTAGGGGGCCACGCGATATTTTCCGGAATCCTGAGGCAGTTTGGCGATTTTTTGAACCGACGACAGAAGGTGCGGCGCGATGGAAAGAGAGCGGGGATTCGCCGTTTGATTTGATTTTGTCGCATTCGGGCGATGACTTTGCGGTGATGGGGATGCACTTTAAGCTTGGGCTTTATGAGCATCAGTCGGCGGGGGCTTTGCAGGGGGCGATCAACTTGATAGCGGCGAATCCTGAGCTTTTGGCGGGGGGATTGGCGGGGATTGAGAAGTTGACGATTGTGGCTTATGAGCCAGCATTTGGGATTATTGGGAATCCGATGAAGAAGGAGCCGAAGACTCGGCAGAGCGCGGATCACTCAATGGCTTACATTGTGGCGACGCTATTGCGGAAGGCTTGCGCTTGTTATGCGGAGCACGGTTCGTTGCCGGAGGGGGGCGGTTCGCACGATGGAATTTGGAAGGCGTTGATGCTTGATCCTTGGGATTATCAGGAGTCGGAGTCGGCGATTTTTGAGCCTGAAGTTCGGGCTCTGATGCAGCGGATCGACTTTGTTCATGGCGGATTGGAGTACGACGAGAAGTATCCGGACGGGATTCCGACTTCGATTGCGATCAATGGGCTTGATTCGGGATTGGTGATGTATCCGGCCGGTCATGCGCGGAATTCGGATGCGGATTTGGGGGATATTTTGCGGTGGAAGTGGGCTTTGTTAGGCGAATTGGCGTTGCCGGAGGGGGCGGATGTTCAGGGGTTTGTTGATCGG
>Ga0209066_10000587_pt1 | contig 52486 bp, 41 predicted proteins | sample All_14_2_FD_187198 | JGI IMG/M metagenome (GOLD analysis project Ga0209066, IMG submission 187198) | Freshwater microbial communities in response to fracking from Pennsylvania, USA - Allegheny Zone_MetaG_DW_15 (SPAdes) (version 2) ...
TCACCGCGCGACTCGAACACCATCCGCACGGCACGCTCCCGAACCTCGGGGGAAAACTTCGTCGATTTCTTCATCATGGCTCCATCTTCTCAAAGAAGGGAGCCTCCTCAATTCCCGGGGCGATTCAAACAGCCCGCTGGCGCCTTGTTGCCAGACATGCTGGTAAACAAGTTCGGCAACTTCCTTCTTGTCCTCTGGTGAGTATGGTGGGTCAGGCAATGCAAGATAAATATGGTCAAGGATAAACACTTCGACCTCGGCCTGGGTTTGCTCCTTTTCTGTCCACTGGGCCAGCGGTGCGATCAAACCCTGCAGCGCCGCGAGCAAATCCCGACTTTCCTGCTTTATTTTTTCGAGTTCCGCGCCACTCAAGGACTTTTTCCCCAACAAATCGAACAACGCCAATTGCGCTTCGGTCAGACCCAGTTCGACCGCCCGCCTTTGTTCGGCGTCGAGCGCCCCCGCGAGATCCATCAACCGGGCGAAGGTTTCTTCGACGGTGGCCCGGTCCTTGTCGGCGTTGTAGGCGGCAATCACTTCCTGATATTTCTTTTCGTAATTCATGCGCAGCGGATTGAAGGCCAGCATCTGCGCCAGCTTTTCCTCAAGAATTTTCCGGATGTCCTCGATCACGGTCGCCTTACGCTTCACCTTGCGGCTGAATTCGTCACGCAACTTCTCCATGTTGATCAAGGATAGATCGACGCTCAAGCCCTTGGCCTGATCCTCCCCCGGGGCTAGCGCGGCAATCGCCTGATTGACGATCCGCTGCAGGACCTTGAGCAATTCGGTGACATCGGCCATATCGCGCCGCTCGCCCAGCTTCTTGTAGATGGCTTCGATATTGTCGTGCCGTTCGGCGTAGGCCAGCGCCGACGGCTCGACCAGCAGCGCCTTGAAACGGCTGAAAACGATGCGGGCGAGAATTTCGAAACGGCGTTTCGCTTCGTCATCGGTATAAACCGCCTCGACCGCATCAGCCAGCCCCTGAATCCGGGCAAATCCCTTGGCACCGATCAAACTCGCCGCAGAAAAGCCCAGTCCCAACAAATGCGCCTCGGTGAATTCGATCGCCTCCTGCAAGGCGAGCACCCGCTCTTCCAGCGGCGCGACGATTTCCTCCTCACCGCCTTCATCGCCCAGCGCATATTGGGCGAGCGCCTCGCGCAGGCTTTTGAGCATGCCGTTGTAGTCGACGATCAGGCCGAAATCCTTGCCGGTATAACGACGGTTGGCGCGGGCAATGGCCTGCATTAGCGTATGGGCACGCATCGGCTTGTCGATGTAGAGCGTAGACAAGCACTCGACGTCAAAGCCGGTCAGCCACATGGCGCAGACGATTGCCACGCGGAACGGATGCTGCGGGTTCTTGAACGCCGACTCAACATCCAGCCGCTTGCCGTCCGGCGTCTCGAAACCTTTTTTCATGCGCGCGCGGTGCGGAATGATGTCGAAATGCCATTTCTTGAAATCGGCCACCTCGTTCTGCGCCTCGCTGATGATCAGCTCGATGATCGTCTGATCCATCCAGGCCGCCTTGGCGAGCAGGCGATCGCGTTGGGCGTGCAAGGTTTGTCTGACCTCATCATCCCGAGCCAATGCAATTTCGGCCAATTTTGCCGCCGCCTCAGCGTTGACCGCAGCAGACTTTGCCCTCCACTTGGGCTCGACCAGCATCAGCATGCGGGCGCAGGTGATCTTATCGATACAGACCAGCATCGCCTTGCCAGCTTCCCAGCGCGTCGAACAATGCTCGACGAAATCGCTGGCGATCCGCTCCAGCCGCTCGTCGGCCGTGATCACCTCGTAATCCTTGCCCAGCAATTTTTCAAGCAGCGCCGTCTGGTCGGGATCGAGATCGGCGGCATCGACGGCGCGGGCGATTTTCTCGTTCAAATCGAGCTTCGCCAACCCAAGTTTATCGCCCCGGTTTTCGTACACCAGCTTGACCGTCGCACCGTCCTCCTCGCTGCGCTTGAAATCGTAGCGCGACACGTAATCACCGAAAATCCGCCTGGTCAGTTCGTCATGCTTGAACAACGGCGTGCCGGTAAAGCCGATGAAAGCCGCATTGGGCAGCGCCAGCCGCATGTTGCGGGCCAGTTTGCCGGCCTGGGTGCGGTGCGCCTCGTCCGAAATCACGATGATGTCGTCGCGCGGGCTATAGGGCTCGTCGGCCTTCACGTCCTGGTTGAACTTGTGGATCAGGCTGAAGACATAGCGGTGATTCTGCGCCAGCAAGCTTTTCAAGACCTTGCCCGAATCGGCGCGCGGCGTCTGATCGTCGGCCACTCCGCAACCGACGAAGGTCTTGTAAATCTGGCTATCGAGATCATCGCGGTCAGTCATCAGCACGAAGGTGAAATTGCCCTCCACCGTGCGCCGCACCTTCTCGGCAAAGAAGGCCATCGAGTACGACTTGCCGCTGCCCTGGGTATGCCAGACCACGCCCAGCCTCCCAAGATCGGGATGGGCGCGTTCGATGAGCTGCAATGTTCGGGACTCCTGCTCGACGAAGTACTCTGGAGCTTCCGGCTCGGCGGCTTTTGGATACGGCGGCAGCGGTTCACTGACCGAACGCTCCGCACGCGGCAAGGGCAACTCGATGACTCGATGTTTCAAGCGCTCACCCAGCGGAAACTCCCGTTTCAGCGCCTCCTGCCGGACAACCGCCGCCACCGCCTGGTTCACCCCGAGCAACTGATGGTTGCGCGCCACTACCTTGCGCACCGCACCGGCCTTGCTGGCATCGAACAGAATGAAATTCTCGACGATGTCGAGCAGCCTTTCCTTCGCAAGCATGCCGTTGAGCAGCACCTCGGCCGCCACGCTGCCCTTGTCTCGCTCGTCCTGCCGCTTCCACTCGCCGAAATGCTCCCAGGCGCTGGTGATCGAGCCATAGCGGGCGTTATGGCCATTGCTGACAATCAGGAAAGTGTTGTGGTGAAAGGCATGGGCGATGACATTCTCGTCCAGGTAATCGCGCAGATTGCCGTCGAAGCCGGCGCGGATATTCTTGTAAACCGCCTTCAATTCGATGAAGACCAGCGGCAGGCCATTGACGTAGCAGACCAGGTCGGCCCGGCGGTTGTAGTTGGGCGTGCGCAGCCCGGTAATTTTCAGCTCGCGCACCGCCAGGAAGCGGTTGTTGGCGACATCCCGGAAATCGATCACGCGCGCCTGGGCATGGCGCAACGCCCCTTGGCCGTCGTGATAGCTGACCGGCACGCCGTCGCGGATCAGGCGGTAGAAAGCCTGATTGTGCTGCAGCAGGGAGCGCGAGTAGTCGTGATGACAGAGCTTTTCCACCGCCTCGTCGAGCGCCGTTGCCGGCAATTCCGGGTTTAGTCTGGCGAGCGCCGCCCGCAGATCGCGCCGCAACACCACATCCCGTTCGCAGCCCCGGCCCAGCGTGCCCTCCGGGCCGAAGCTTTCGTGATTCCAGGCATAGATGCTGTCCCAGCCCAGGACCTTTTCCAGATGCTCGGCGAAGGTCTTCTGAACCAGGCGGTCTTCGCTGTTGATGTCGGTGTAGGCCATGGATGGTGCCTGCTAAAGGACAAACCGGATTTTTATAAAGGACAAATAAACACCCTGTCCTTTATGCGATGCCATGAAATTCAATGTGTTACACAAGCAAATTGGCTCAAGGTCGGGCGTTCTTATCAAAACTTCCCCGCCTCATGTCTTTTATATTCCTGTTCTGAAAGGTGATAGCGCCGCCACCGGCGCTCGCCCTCGTGCGACACCCGACCTTCTTCCACCAGGGCATCAAGGGCGCGCTTCACCGTCTTGGCTGAGATTTCCGCGCCTATACGTCGGTTGATGTCGGCGCTGGAAGAATCCGGATAGTCCGTCAAATCCTCCAGAATCAGTGCCAGCAAGCGGTGAGGAGCAATTCGGCTAAGCGTCGTTTTGCGATCAAGCTGGGCGCCACGTAACCATTCGGACGCCACGAAATAAAGCATCCCCGAAGTTTTGCCGCGCGTCAGCACCAAGCCGTTCTGCACCAGACGCCCCAGCCACAGTGCCAACTCCTCGGCCCCCGTCGTTTCCAGCACGGCACCGAGTTCGCGGGCCGTCATGCCTTCGCTTTGCGCCAGGATGCCGAGGGTGATGCGTTCGCGCTGGGTCAGCTGGAAGCGTTCATCTGCCTCGGTCAGCAGCCGCATCACCTCGGGTTTGACGATGCGCCGCTGGATCGTCACCTTGACCCAATCGACGCCCTCTTCCGGCACCGGCGCCGGGCGGCCTTGCGACAGCAGGCGGTCGTAGATCAGGTCAAAGCCGCTACCCTCGCGTTCCATCAGGCCGAGATCGTGGAAGACCCGCGCCAGGCCATCGTTGCGCCGCCGACTGGCGTGCAGGATGTTGCGCGGCGTCACGCCGAGCGGCAAACGCCCGGGATTGATCACCGCCAGGCTTTCCGGATGAAGCATCAGGTAAATGTCGCCCTGCTGCGTATACGGCCGATGCACCAGCGCATTGACCAGCAGCTCGCGCACCACCTTCTCGTCGTAGGCCGGCACGCTGCGCCGGTACAAGCCCTCGGCCACCTCGTAGCTCTCGCGGAAATCGGGAATCTCGCGCCAGATCGCGTCGACCAGTTCGACCGGCGAGAGTACGCAATCGTCCCACAGCCATTTGTTGATCTTCTGGCCCTGCTCGTCGTACTTGATCGCCTGCACCAGCGGCGCCGTGCCCAGCGCCCGCCGGTCGGCGGTGCTGCCGAGCAGCAGCACGCCGAGCCGGGTCAGCGTGGCGCCCTGGGCCAGGCCGTAATGGCCGAGCAATTCGTCGGCGCCCTTTTCCTTGACCGAGGCCTTGACCCGGTCGGAATGGCCGATCGCCCGCACGAAGGCGGCCAGCTTATCGGCATCGGCCGCCATCCGCGGCACGCCGCTGTCCATCGCCTCCCACGGCCGCCCCGGCCGCTCGTTGGCCAGACGCAGCACGTCATCACCCAACACCGGCTGGCAAGAATCGCCGACGCGTAGGAAATAGCGCCCGTCGCAAGTCGAGGCGACGCTCGGCGAACGCTCGATCAGCAACTCGATAAACTCGCCGCCATTGGCCGCCCGCTGCAGGCTCGGCAAGGCCTGGACATTGACCGACAACTGGCCGATGCGCTGGCGCAGCTTGTCCAACAACTCCGGCGCGACCACCTGCCCGGCCGGCGGCAAATTTTCGCCATCCTCGATACCGATCAGCAAACGGCCACCCGCGCCGTTGGCAAAGCACACGCAATCCTTGGCCAGCGCTTCCCAGTCGGCGTTCCTGCCGCTGATGGTGCGCAGTGACTTGAGGTCGGTGTGCTGGTCTTCGCGGGTCATGTACGCACAATCTCCTTAAGCTGCCGGCAATCCGAGTTTGTCGAAGAACATCCGATTTCTCTCCCTTGCCATATTGATTAGCCTATCGAACGAAATTACCTCAACATAAGCTTTGAAATTTTGCTTGAAGGTGAAAAACCCCAGCCCATCACTGGTACGAGTCAAATCATGCATGACACAACGCTTTTCTACTGAAGGGGTTATGTCACAAATGACATAGCAAAATCCGGGGATATCTTCCGATCTAGGAATTGGCCGACCACTAGCCGTCGTAACCTTCCCTACTCGAATTCGTTCGAGATAGCCAAGTGCCTGCTCAATAGGATCATCAATCTCGCCAACGCGCGCATCGTTTCGCATTGGCCGCTTGATTTCAACGACGACGATTGAGGCCATGGGCATTGATTGCCCTTCGGCCACAACCATCGGGTTATCAAAGACATTAAGCGCCATGAGATCAGGCTCTTTGGTTTCGTTAGAGCCGGTCACCGGAATTGCCGAGAGCGGCTTGTCGGAAGCCAGATAGTCGTGAAAAGCGAGTCGTTCATCAACGAGCCAAAGATTGCAGTTATCCAGCAAAAGCTCCGTCGAATCCATCCGCATTGGCATGATCAGACTATGAATCACATCCTCACGAGCATACCGACCATCGGGCTTTCGTTGAATTGCCGCCTCAAGCAAATCAAGAATGACTTTTCGATGCGCCACATAATTCGCCAGGTCGGATTTTTTAATATCCTCTGCTGTTTTCAGATAGGCATTCAAGCGTGTCCGATAATCGTTTGAGGATTCATCTTCTCTAACTTTCATCAGGTCATGCCCTTCTGCAAGCATCTGCCCTTCAATGTCTGCCAAATACCTATGAAGCATCAAATCGAGGTCTTTATCCGAGATATCTGGATCGACCATCAGTGCCTCTTCGGGAATTCGCGCCACTATCGGGCGGTAGCGTGGCGCCTGCGTTGAAACGAAGGTGTGAACTCTTTCGCGTGCTTTCTGCCTCACCACCGCCAAATGAGGTGCCAGTTGTATGGCGGCCCTAGCTGACACAGCGGAGCGAATATCTTCCCAACTAATTTCTGTATCGGCGAAAAGCTCACCGACATCTCCGGCCAAATTAAAACCTGTCCTTTCTGGCCGTGCGCTTTCGTTGAGAACATTAGCGCTGACATAACAAACGTAGACGAAGTCCCCATTGTCATCAGTCAGTCGCCCATGCAACCCTGGAATTTTCCCGCTAAGTTTTTCCTGTAGTACCAGCCGACTGTCGGCGCAATACGCGACCCCGTGCGCTGAAGACGAGGTGGTTCGCAGTTTGATATGAAGCAGGTCGAATGTTTCGCCCTTTATGGTGATCTCTTCCGGCACTGCTGAGGAATGCATATGGTCGGCAAGAACATCGTCAAGATCAATGGACTCCCCTCCATCCTCAACAACAATTCGCGACGTTCCGCCTGTTCTCACGAAATACCAAAGGCAGTGTTCGAAAATCGCGTTTGCAATGGCTTCTGCACTTTTGTAGGCGTACTTACGGTATTTTTTGTCGAAGCCGGTCAAGGCTACAGACGTCCCGGACTCTGTCTCGCCAAATACCTCTGCGAGGGACTCGCGCTGAATTCCTGCCTTGGCATCAAACCCAAACGAACGACGCATGAGTCGCTTTTCCGTGCTAAAAAATCGACTGCTAACCTCAACTCGCTCAAATGCTTTTAGCCACATCAGGCGGCCGATACCGCGGCACCCCTTATTCACCTTATGATCGGTATCGAGGGTCTTGAATGCCATGATATTCACATCATTGAAACCAATCCCGTTGTCGACGACGGTAAACCCGAGAATCTCACCCTGTGGTTCCGGCCCCCTCTTTTTCTTATCCTCCTCAAACGCAAGGCTGGCTTCAACAGGAGCACGGCTGATTTTGACGCGAACTAGCCCATCCTTCGGAGATATACCGGCTTCTTCGATAGAGTGAATTGAATTCACGACCGCCTCAAACATAGGTAGCAGGCTGCTGGTTAGCGGAAGCGGTGTATTTCGTAGCCGTCCTTGCAGGTTTGTCTGGATGTTCATACGGAAATTTCTCCACTCATCAGGCGCGGCAGCAGCAGGTCGCGGGCGGTACGGAGCTTTTGGTTCTGTTCGTCAAGAACCTCAATCATGTCACGCATTCCCTCAACCTGTTCGGCATACCAGTCTTGAAGTTTACGTGGAGCGATGAGCAGTGGCACGGTTTTCAATGCCCCTGCGCTCAAATTGGGCATCGTCGAGCCTTTTGCCCGATTTACGATCACCCCAACGGTTTCCGGGGCACCAAGTGTATCGAAGAGGTATAGCGAATTGATGAAGCGCAAATCTGGCCGCAATCTCAAGCAGCCCGTTCCACAAAACCATCCGTCTTGACGTTTGCTTACGTACGCGCGGCGCCCGATATCTCCACGCCGACCATAGACAGTGTCACCCGGCGCCATACGATGCCGTCCAAGCTTATCGGCCAGCGCTTCCGGAATCCGCGCAATCGAAAGGGTAGATATCCGAAAACCAGCGAGATCCTTCGGCATAACTACTGGAACGCCCTCCTCGCTATAGTCTGACTGATGCAACTGGCTACCAAACGGCCCCGTTTGTATGCCATCGCCACTGACACAAACCGTTTCAAGCGATTTGTACTCCCAGCCCTCCGGCACGCCATCGGTGATACGGGTGTGTTCATGGCCGGGAAAGCGCAGGCGGACAAACCATTCGCGGTAGAGCAGCCGGGCCGACTCTTCCAGCAGCGCCATCCGGCGGCGGTTGTTTTCGATCAGGTCGTCGTAGGCGGAGAGAACATCGGCGATGCGGCGCTGAACGTCAATCCGAGGGAACGTAATCTCAATTTTTGCCAGTTTTTCGCGCGGAAGGTGCTTGATCGTCGCGCCTGTAAACAGAGGAGAAAAGCCCCCAATCCTCCCCTTGAGAAGGAATGAATAGAACAAATACCGATGATCAAGACAGTCATACGGACGAATGCGATGCAGGGCCTTTTGGATCATCATTCCTGGAACGGACTCTTTCCATATTGCGCATCGTCCGGGCTCCCCTCCCTCACACATGATGATGTCACCATACTTTAAGCCATAACGATCCATTTCATTATGTGCGAACCGCATCTCACGGAGGTTCTCAAGATCGTATTCGCCCCAGCGCACGTTAATGTTGGCAAGATAAGGAAGGAGTTCTCCTTTATTTTTCTTGTCGTCGAGCATCTTTCCCAAGCAGAAATCCGCAACTTCAGCCAAAGGCTTTGTCGTCCAACTCATACACCCAACCCCACAAAACCCTCCTGAATCCTCGCCGCCAATTCCACTGCCTCGCGGTTCAGATCAGCCAGTTCGAGATGGATATCGCGCAGACTTTGTTCGAAGTCGAAGTCTGCATCGACCTCGGCCGGGGCAACGCCGACGTAGCGGCCGGGGGTCAGGCTCCAGTCAGCAGCTTCGATCTCGGCGCGGCTGACGACCTTGCACAGGCCCGGCACGTCCTGCATTGCGGCCTGCGGGAAACGCTCCTGCAGCCAGGCGATCTGGCGGTGCAGATAGCCGGCGGCCTTCAGTTGTTCGACGGCGCTCTGGCGGGCTGCGTCGAGTTGCTTGATGAGTTTGCTGCTGGCGCGCCGGTCGAAGAATTCGCTGGCGACTTCTTCGCTCGCCAGTTCCTGCGCCAGTTGCGCGGCGCGGGCGGCGAGTTTGGCGAGCAGGTCGATCTGCCGGACCAGACCACGCAGCGCCTCGGCCAGCGGATCGAAGCCTTGCCGGGCGAAATGCTGGGGCGCGTTGTCGGGCGGCGGTAGCTGTTTGGCGAAACCGGCCAGTCCGCCGAGCAGCGCGGCGCGGTCGGTGCTGTAGGCGGCTGCAGCGGCGGTCCATTCGGCCAGGACATCGGCCAGTGCCTGTTGGCCGGCGGCCGGCAGGGCTGGCAGTTCGCTGCTGGCGGCGGCGAATTCGGCCAGGGGCGCGCGGCTGGCGGCGAGCTGGTTTTCGAAATCGGCCAGGGTCGGCGCGATGGCGGTGCACGCCTCGGCCAGGCGCATGAAATAGCTGTGCACCAGGCCGAGGAAACGCCCTTGCTGGCCGCGATAGAGCCAGACGATGGCGTTCAGGTTGGCCTGCTGCTCCGGACTGAAATCGTAGATCTTGCGCGTCACTTTGCGGTAGATCTGGCGGGCGTCGAGCATCAGCACCTGATTCTTGCGGTCGACCGGCTTGTTGCGGTCAAAATGCCAGAGTTCGCACGGCACGGTGCGGGTGTAGAAAAAGTTGGAACGGATGGCGATCATCACGTCCACGTCGCCGGTTTCGACCAGTTTACGGCGCACTTCCTTTTCGCCGTGGCCGGCGCTGCTGGCCTGCGAGGACATGACGAAACCGGCGCGGCCGGTGGCCGACAGGTAGCTGTGGAAATAGGAAATCCACAGGTAGTTGCCGTTGGAGACGCGCTTTTCCTTGTTCACGCCGGGCAGGCCGAAGGGCAGGCGGCGGTCGTCCTTGACGCGCTCGGCGTCGACCATGTCGACGTTGAACGGCGGGTTGGCCATGACGAAATCGCAGTGGCCCCACAGCGCGCGGCCATCCGGCAGGCGGTGCACGTCGTCGTAGAAGGAGTTGGCTTCGCGGATGTCGCCTTCGAGGCCGTGCACGGCGAGATTCATCTTGGCCAGGCGGATGGTGGTGCCGGTCTTTTCCTGGCCGTAGAAGGTGACACGCTGCATGGTGTCGAGGCCTTCGTGCTCGATGAAATGGCTGGACTGCACGAACATCCCGGCCGAGCCGCAGGCCGGGTCGAAGACGACGCCGTGGTCGGGCTCGATGACATTGACGATGGTCTGGACCAGCGAGGGCGGCGTGAAGAATTCGCCGTTGTCCTGGGCACCCTGCATGGCGAACTTCATCAGGAAGTATTCGTAGATGCGGCCGAAGACATCGCCGCTCGCCTTACGCAATGCCTCCGAATCGAAATTGCGCAGCAGGTCTTCGAGCAGCTTGTTGTCGAAGCGGTCGTAATCCTTGGGCAACTGCCCGGCCAGCGGCTCGAAATCGGTTTCGATGGCATTCATCGCGGCGACCAGCGCGGCGCCGAGATTGGCCCCGGAGGGCAGTTTGAGCAGGCTGTCGTAACGCGCCTGTTCGGGCAGCAACAAGGCCCGGCGCTTGATGAAATCGCCCTTGACCAGCGGCCGCCTGGGCATCCGGCCGGCCGCCTGGTCGTCCTCGATGGCTCGCAAGGCGGTGTTGTAGCGATTGCTGGCATGGCGCAGGAAGATCACGCCGAGCACCGGCATGCAGTATTCGCTGCTGGTCAGCTTGGAGTTGGCACGCAGTTGGTCGGCGGCTTCCCAGAGGCTGTCTTCGATCTTGGCAATATTGTGGAAGGCGTTGGCGCTCATTGATTCTTTTCTTGTTCGCTTTTTTCTTGGGCGTGGGCAACCTGACAGACGAGATTTGTCATCTCGGCAGGCGTCCTGGTAAACAGGGTATTCAGTGTATTTCCGCGGATGCCGCAGCAACGCGTCCGGAACGCGCAAAAGTACTGCCTTTTAGGCTGACTGGCAACGTCAATCCTATCAAGCCGGCATGGATATCCCCTGCCTTCTGGGACTTCTCGAAATCTTGCGGTCGACCGCAAAAAGCAGCCAATTTCCCGGCAGGCCGCCGCTCAGCCCCTCAGAACGCGTAACGCCCCTGCAGCCAGAAACGGTTCCCCTCCGCCCGGTTCCGTGCCCCGGACTCGACCTGGAACTTGGCGACCAGACCGAAGCCGCGCGATGGTGACCAGGCCAGGTACGGGCCGATGGCGTTGACTGCCGCCCGGTTGCCGTCGCCATTGACCGCCGCACCGGACTGCCGGTCGTCGCTGGTCTGGCGATAGGCGTAGCCATTCAGCCCGGCCGACCAGCCGGGCATGAACTTGTAGCCGCCGCTGAACTCCAGGCTCAGTTCGTTCCCGGATCGATAGTCGGTTGCATCGTTGCGGCCGTTGATCGCGTAGCGCACACGCGCCGAGGCTTCCCAGCGGCCCGGCAGCCAGGTCAGACCATACAGCGCCGCCGCCTGCCAGGCATTGCGCCCGGCGTTGACCGGCCGGTCGCGGTCGTATTCGCCGGTCGGCAGAATCATCTCGAAACCGGCCATCTGGTGCAGGCTGGGGCCATGCCAGCCAAGGAGCAGCGGGGCGACCGTGAGGTCGCCGGCACCTTTGCTCGAGCCGCTGCGATCGAGTACCCCCAGCGGGGCCGGGCGGGCAATGCCGAGCCGCAGATCGACCTGTGGCAGCGGCAGGACCACACGGCTTTCCAGCGTCGCGCCGGCAATCCGTACCGTGCGCCAGACGTGGGAAAGACGCAGCGCCACGACATCGGCACGGCTGCGGAAATAGGCGAAGCGCGGATTGTCCCGGCCGTGATTGTCGCGGGCTTCGTTCGCCTGATAGTGCTGGTAATAGACCAGCAGATGGCTGCCTTCGGGCAGCATCAGGCCGGTGTAGTTGGTCTCGACACCGACCGGATAGGCGCTGCCGCCGCCTTCGGTGGCACTGGCCTGGCAGCAGGCCAGTGCCAGGCCAAGGGCGAACCACGCCGCCGGACGGCGGTAGTTGCTGCATTCACGTGCTTGCTGCATCGGAACATCCCCGGATCAGGTGGACGCCATGTTGCGTCCGACGCTGCATTGTTTGCCGCCGGCGCCTGGGCTCACCTTGACCTGGCGCAAAAAACCTTTTCCGGCGCGGCGATCAACCGGTCTTCTTTTCCTCACCGGTATAGCCAAGGCGCACCGACAACTCGGCCGCCGCCCGCGTCACCCCGGTCACCACAGCGCTACCCGGACTCATGTCGAACATGCCCTTGACCCCGACCGCCAGCATGGCCATGGTAATTTCGTTGCGGAAATTGAAAACCGGTGCGGCTACGGCCTCGACGCCGGTCACCAGGTAGTAGTCGGAAATCGCCGCGTAGCCATCGGCCCTGACCTGGGCCAGCATCCGGTCGACATCGGCACGCGTCTTCAGATGCGGCGGCAGGCCGGGCTTTTTCAATTCGCGGGCAATCTGGCGGTCGACCGCATCATTCGCCAGCCAGGCCGCAAAAACCCGGCCGCTGGCCGAAGTCAGCAATTCCAGCGCAGTCCCGGTAACGACGTTGACGGTAATCGGTCGCCGCGGCCGCTCCCAGCGCACGATGACCGGGCCGGTTTCGCTCCATACCGCCAGCGCCGTGGTCTCGTTGATCTGGTCGCGCAACTGGGCAATCGCCGTCAGGCCGAGTCGCACCCGGTCGAGGCGATCGATGGCGACGAGCCCGATATTCAGTGCAAACGGCCCGAGGTCGTAGCGCGAGGTGATCGGATCCTGCTCGACGAAGCCGGCGCGAATCAGGCTCACCAGGTAACGGTGCGCCTTCGATGGCGGCATCTCGGCCGCCACCGCGATGTCCTTGAGCATCATCGAGCGCTGACCATTGACCATGGCGCGCAGGATGCCCATACCGATCTCCAGCGATTGCACGCCGTGTTTGCCGTCCATCTCTTCGCTCATGAGCGCTCCAAAAATTCCCGAATGAGAAACTTGTTTTATTCTATAGAATCTTCTGATGTTTTGTCATTGAGGCCAACATGTCCCAACTCCGCGTCTATGCCATCGACGGCATCGTGCCGGTGGTCGATCCCACCGCTTTCGTTCACCCCAGTGCCGTGCTCATCGGCGATGTCATCGTCGGCCCCGATTGCTATGTCGGCCCCTGCGCCAGCCTGCGCGGCGATTTTGGCCGGCTGATCCTGGAGCGCGGCGCCAACCTGCAGGACACTTGCGTCATGCATGGTTTTCCCGGCACCGACACGGTCGTCGAGGAAGACGGTCACATCGGCCATGGCGCCGTGCTGCACGGTTGCCGCATCGGACGCAACGCGCTGATCGGCATGAATGCGGTGATCATGGACAACGCCGTCATCGGGGAATCAGCGATTGTCGCCGCCAGCGCCTTCGTCAAGGCCGGCGCCGAAATTCCGTCGCGCAGCCTGGTGGCCGGCATGCCGGCCAGGGTGGTACGCGAACTGACCGACGAAGAGATCGCCTGGAAGGGCGAAGGTACCCGCACCTACCAGGAACTGACCCGGCGCTGCCTGGCCAGCCTGGTCGAATGTGCGCCGCTGGCCGCCGTGGAAACCGACCGTCCGCGCATCGAAATGCCGGAGGTGGTGCCACTGGTCGCACTCAAGCAAAGATAAAGGGCAGCAGCAGCCGACTTTTGAGGCATCTCAAAGCCACGACGAGGCGTGCGGCATAGCATCCCGGCATATCCCGAAACCCTGCCGCCGCCAATTGCCCTACCTGCCTCTCCCGGAAATACCGCAATTTCGCCTGTTGACCGCGGCATGGCGAAAATGACACTCAAGCAGCAGGTCTGGCTGTTTCTCGGCGCGCTCGTCGCCCTGCTGTTTGCCGGCGACCTGTGGCTCAGCCACGGCCGCCTGAAGCAGGAAATGCGCAGCGAGGCCGAAGCCAACGCCCGCACCGTCTACGACATCATGATGGCGACGCGGCGCATCTATCACGAGCAGTTCCTCGACAGCGAACTGCCGATCAACCGGAAAACCATCGGTTTTCTGCCGGCCCATGCGCTGTCACGCATCGGCGATCAATTCGCCGAGCACAGCGACACCGGTATCAGCTTCAACAACGTTTCCGACCGCCCGCGCAACCCGGACAACCGGGCCGACCGTCACGAACTGGCGGCGATGGCGTGGTATCGCCAGAATCCGCAAGCGACCGAACGCGTCGATGAAATCCTCGATGACGACGGCCGCCAGGCGCTGCTCTTCACCTCGCCGGTATGGATCGAGGAATATTGCCTGAAATGCCACGGCAAACCGGAAGCCGCGCCGGCCGGCCTGATCGCCGCCAACGACCCGGCCTTCGACTACCGGATCGGCGACCTGCGCGGCCTGATCAGCGTGCGTATTCCGACCGACAAGTTCGACACCCGCTTCTGGCAGGTCTGGGGCGACCAGTTGCTGATCAAGCTGGCCAGCTACCTGCTGCTCCTCGGCTGCGTCGGTCTGCTGCTGGAAAAGCTGGTGGTCCAGCGTCTTTCGCGCCTGGAGAAGGGAACTCGGCGGATTGCCGAAGGCGATTACGGCCATCCGCTGGCCATTCGCGGCAGCGATGAAATCTCCCGGCTGGCCGGCGCCTTCGGCAGCATGGCGGAAGAAATCAGCCAGCGCGAGGAACATCTGCGCAAGCTGTCGCTGGCCGTCGAGCAAAGCCCGGAGAGCATCGTCATCACCGATCTTCACGGCAACATCGAATACGTCAATGCCTGCTTCGAACAAACTACCGGCTACCGGGCAGCGGACGTCATCGGCAGGAATCCGCGCCTCCTCCAGTCTGGCCGGACTGCCCCGGAAACCTACCAGTCACTGTGGCGGGCACTGGCCGAAGGCACCGTCTGGCACGGCGAATTCAGCAACCTGCGCAAGGATGGCAGCGAATACATTGAAGCGGCAATCATCGCGCCGCTGCATCAACCGGATGGACGCATCACCCACTACGTGGCAGTCAAACAGGACATCACCGAGCAGAAACGCGCGGCCGCCGAACTTGCAGCCCACCGCAACCATCTCGCCGAACTGGTCGAGGAGCGGACCCGGGAACTGAATCTGGCCAAGGAGCAGGCGGAACAGGCCAGCCGCACCAAAAGCAGCTTCCTGGCCAACATGAGCCATGAAATCCGGACGCCGCTCAACGCCATCATGGGAATGGCCCACCTGATCCGCCGCGGCAGCCTCGACCCGGTCCAGAGCGAGCGTCTGCGCAAGCTCGAAGGGGCCAGCACGCACCTGCTGCAGACCATCAACAGCGTGCTCGACCTGTCGAAAATTGAATCCGGCAAGTTCGTGCTGGAACAGATCGAGGTTCGCCTCGACGAAATCCTGGAAAATCTTGGCTCCATCCTGCACGACAAGCTCGCCGACAAGCAGTTGCGTTTCACCTCGTCCCTGCCCGCCGACCTGCCACCGCTGATCGGTGACCCGACCCGCCTGCAGCAGGCGCTGCTGAACTACCTGGGCAATGCCATCAAATTCACCGCCAGCGGCAGCATTCGCTTGACGATAGGGGTCGCCGTCGAGGAGACGCGACGTATCTGCCTGCGTTTCGCCGTCAGCGATACCGGCATCGGCATTCCTGCCGAAGTCGCCCAGCGCCTGTTCGCCCCGTTCGAGCAGGCCGACAATTCGACCACACGCAAATTCGGCGGTACCGGACTGGGACTGGCCATCGTCCGCAACATCGCCCGCGCCATGGGCGGCGAAGCCGGCGTCGACAGCGAGCCGGCACGGGGCAGCACCTTCTGGTTCACCGCCTGGCTGGAAAAAGCCGGGTCTGGAAACGCCCAGCCCGCCGACAGTACCGTCCGCCTGCCGGCAGAAGAAGCACTGACCGCACTTGCGCCCGGCCTGCGCGTCCTGCTCGCGGAAGACGAGCCGATCAACCGCGAGATCACCCGCATCCTGCTCGAAGATGCCGGCCTGCAGGTCGACGCCATCGAGGATGGCAGCCAGGCACTGGCTGCCGCCCGCCGGCTGCACTACGACCTGATCCTGATGGACATGCAGATGCCGGTCATGGACGGCCTGACGGCCACCCGGGAAATCCTGCAACTGCCGGGCTGCGCAACCATCCCGATCATCGCCACGACGGCCAATGCCTTCGTCGAAGACAAGGCCGGCTGCCTGCAGGCGGGCATGGTTGACGTCATCACCAAACCACTGCAACCCGAGGTTTTTTACACCACACTACTCAAATGGATAACATTAAGCCAAAAGTCATAGAAACTCATACGCACGCAACCAACTTTAATTAGAATGCAGGCAGCAGAATCGCAGTATCAATCTGACTGACGTCATCATCACACCGATAAAAGGGGAGTCGGTAATGAAGATCAATTCGCCGGTCACGAACGTCGAGCATGCCTTTCCGGAAGGAAAGTACATTGTTTCGCGAACCGACCTGAAGGGCAGCATCACCTACGCCGACGATACCTTCGTCGAAGTCAGCGGCTTCTCGCGCGAAGAGCTGATTGGCAACAACCACAACATCGTCCGCCATCCGGACATGCCGCCGGCTGCATTCGCCTGGGCCTGGGAGACCATCAAGGCCGACCGGCCGTGGCGCGGCGTGGTCAAGAACCGGTGCAGGAACGGCGATTACTACTGGGTGGATGCGCTGATCGTGCCGGTGCTCAAGGACAACCGGAAAATCGGCTACATGTCGGTACGGACCAAGCCAAGCCGACAGCAGGTCAGCGAAGCCGAAGCCCTGTACAGCCAGCTCAAGGACGGTCGCGCCAAGACACCCAAGGCATCGGCGTGGGCCAGGATTTCGCTGCAGACCAAGCTGAGCACGCTGGTCATCGCCATGATCGTCCTGCAATTGTGCGGCCAGGGCCTGCACGTGTTCGGGACCGATATTGGTCTGGGCCACGACACGGTCAATACGCTGCTGACGCTGTTCGGCATTCTCGGCATTTCGGCCGGCGTCGCGCTACTGCTACTACAGGGCGGCATGATGACGATCATCCGGCGCATTACCGGCCGGCTCGACCATATCGCCCAAGGCGATCTGACCGACGAGATTCCGCTGCATCGCGTCGATGAGCTGGGCAAGCTGAACGATGCACTGGTCACCATGCAGACCCATCTCAAGGCGATGATGGCGGAAATCGCCGAAGCCGGCAAAACCGTGGGCAGCAATGCCGAATCGCTGACGCAGGAAATCCAGGAAACGCGCAAGTCGACCGCAGCACAATCGCTGGCAGCCAGCAGCATCGCTGCCGCTGTCGAAGAACTGGTCAGCTCGGTCAACGAAATTGCCGAAAATGCCCAGCAAGCATCGCAAGCCGTACTCGCCTCGCACGCCCTGCTGACCGACGCTTCGCAACGCATGCAGCAGAGCCAGCAGGCTTCCGGCAACGTGGTCAAGACTGTGCACGATGCCGGCAAGACGATGGACGAACTGTTCCAGTCGATTTTTGCCATCGACCGGGTCAGCCAGGTCATCCGCGAGATCGCTGATCAGACCAACCTGCTCGCACTCAACGCGGCGATCGAGGCCGCCCGTGCCGGCGAAGCCGGTCGCGGCTTTGCCGTCGTCGCCGACGAAGTACGCAAGCTGGCTGAGAATTCAAGCAAGCAGACCAGCGAGATCACCACCAGCATTCAGCGCATCCAGAGCAGCACGCAGACGGCCGTCAGCACGATGGAGGAAGCCGGCAGCCATGTCGAGCAAGCCAACGCGGCGGCCGAATCGGCGCGCGAAGGCCTGAATGCCGTCGCCCGCCAGGGTGAGAAGGTGGACGGCCTGGCCCGTCACATCGCCGACGGTACCCGCCAGCAGTCAGCGGCCGGCAACGAAATCGCCATCCGCATGGAAGACATCGTCAGCGGCGTCAATCAGACGTCGAAAACGATCCAGGAAGTGACGACGCGCAGTGAGGACATGAAGCAGACGGCCGGACGTCTGCGCGAGCTGATCGCCTACTTCCGCTTCATGCGCTGAGCGCCGGCAAGTTCAAAGCGAGATCGCGAGCAAGGGATCATCCTGCGGAAAGCGGTCGGCATAGGCGGGATCGACCGACGGCGTGCTGCCGTCGGCCAGCACCAGCGTGCTGGCCAGATGAGCTTCCGACGCCGGCAGCAGCCGCCGGTAGAGATCCTTGCACAGCAGGCGCGCTTTCTGCCCCGGCCAGTCCGGCGGCAGCAGGACGTCCGGCAACTCCGGGTCGCGCAGCAGCAGGCGGCGGTAATCATGGATCAGCAACAGGCGCAGCAGGAAGGCGTCCTCGCCGTCGACCTCGGCCTGACGATCGCGACGCAACTCCGCAAGGATCGGCAGATAGGTGGCGACAAAGGCCGCATAGGCGGTCGCCAGTTCATGCAGGTTCCAGGCCCGGCGGACGAGATCGGCATCATTGGCCGACAGGCCGGAACGCGAATCGGCGGCGAGCAGCGGCATCAGGCAATCGAGATGGGTGCCCAGGCCTTCGGCGACCAGCGCATCGAAGGCCGCCGTCAGGTCGGCGCTCGGATGCACGAAACAATCGCTGCCCAACGCCCCGAAACCCTGCCAGAACAAGGCCTGGCGAAGATGGTCGCGGGCCTTCGCATCGAGGTCATTGACCACCAGCACCAGCCGCCAGCGGCGGTCCCAGATCGGCGCATGCGACGCATAGATGTGGCGTGAGGCTTCGTCGAAGCGGCGCCGGCCGGACTGGGTCAGGACATAGTCGGCTCGGCGGCCGACGGTTTCGGTACGCAACCACTCTTCCCTGGCCAGCCGGAAAACCGACGTGCGGATCAAACGTTCGCTGAGCGCCAGCGGTTCGAGCAGGCGGATCAGGCTGCCCAGCCAGATGCGACCGCCCCGCGGCACGATGGCATCGCCGAAGGCGGAAATGATCAGCGATCCAGCCTGGACGCGGCGCTGTTGCCGAAAATTGTCCAGGCGTTGCTTGATGGGGGCTATCACGGGGTCAGTCGAAGCGGGGAACCTGCGCATGTTAGCGACTCCGCCTCGAACTGAACAGCATCCCGGGATCAAAACGGCAGTTTGAAGGGGTCGTCTTCGCCTGCCAGCTGCACCTGTTGCGAAAAGAAACCCTCGGTATGGATCAGTTCCGGCCGGGCGCCGAGTTTCTTCACCGTCGCCACGCAGGTTTCGACAAATTCCGGGCTGCCGGCAGCGAAGATGCTGTGTTTCGACAAATCGGGAAAGAGCTTCGGCAAAACCGCATCGATCCGGCCGGACTGGAAGCCTTCGGCCTCTTCCCGGGTCAAGGTGATCTTGTAATCAAAATTGCGATGCTTGGTGCGCCACCATGCCATCATCCCCTGACTGTAGACGTCTTCCTTGCTGCGCGCCGAGAAGACCAGGCCGACCGGTCGCTTGTAGCCGCGCCGCAGGGCAGCTTCGGCCAGCGCCAGGATCGGCGCCAGGCCGGTACCGGCCGCCAGGCAAAGCACCGGCGTATCGACCGACGGATCGCCGATGAAGGTGCCGTAAGCGCCGGAAATCTTGACGTTGTCGCCGACCTGCAGGCTGTCGTGCACCCAGGCGCTGGTCAGACCGCCATCCTGGCGGGCAACCTGCAGCACCAGTTCGCCATCCGGCCGCGGCGCATTGGAGATCGAATAGGCGCGTGGCGGAATGTTGTCGCGGGCGTTGCCGAGCGTCACATACTGGCCGGGCCAGTAGCGGATCGGCTGGCCAACCGGGCGCAGGCGCAGCTCGACCACGCGTGCCGCCACCTGGCGCTTGTCGATGACCACGAACAGCGCATCCTCGCGCGGCGGGAAGAGTTTCGGCTTGGCATCCTCGGTGCCCCATTCGATGGTGATTTCCTCGGAAATCGGCTTGGCCATGCACATCAGGCCGTAGCCCTGCTTGCGCTCTTCCTGCGACAGCGCCATGTCGAGCACCATGCCCTGGTCGAACTGGCCGGTCGTGACCTTGACCTTGCATTCACCGCAGGCACCGGCACGACAGTTGTTGGGCAGCGCGTAGCCCGCCTTTTCCAGCGCCATCAATACGGTGTCGCCATAGGCGCATTCGACCGATTTCCCCGACGGCTGCATGATGATCTTCGCCATTTTGTCTCTTCCTTGTTATTGCTATCTCTATTGCGGCAAGGCCGGAACCCCTCGCGGGGCACCGGCCGTTTTTGCTTCATTTACACGGTCGACCGCGATCAGAAGACCGGAATGATGTCGTCCAGATCGACGTCGCTGACTTCCTGGCCGGTGATGCCGACTTCCGGAATGGCCGGGAACGGGATGTTGTAGCGGTCGAGCACGCCCTTCAGGTTGATCATCGCGTTCTTCCAGTTTTCCTTCTTGGCTTCGTAGCTCGGGATACCGAACCCGGCACCGCGCGCCACTTCCTCGCCTTCACGCTGGTTGGCGATGAAGTCTTCCGGCAGGTCCCAGAATTCCATCGGCGGCTCGAACAGCACGGCCGACAGGAACAGGTAACCGGCACGGATCTGCTTGGTCACGACTGCCTTGGTTTCTTCCTTGAGACCCGGATAGTCACGCTCCATGACAGCCATGCAGATCGCCATGTGGCGGCCTTCGTCGCGGCCGATGTTCTTGAAGCCTTCCTTGAAGACGGCTTCGCGGGAGTTGTCGAACATCTGCTTGAAGATGGTCGCGGCAGCGATTTCGCCCATCAGGAAGGAGCTGAACAAGACCGCCAGGTCGTACTTCGGCACTGCCTGCTTGTAACCGTTCCAGTAACGCGCACCGTTGAAGTACAGCCACTGCACGTTCTTCTGCAGGCGCTTGCCGAGGTCGGTCTTCGGCACGTAGGTAATCGGGTCCGGATGACCGAGCAGCTTGGTGATGGCCAGGCCGCACATGATTTCGTGGTTCTGCTCGTCGCGGGTCACCGAGAAGAAGCACTTGCGCACCGGATCTTCCTCGTGCACTTCATAGGTCTTGATCAGCGCTTCGGCGAAGACCGGCGGTGCCGAGGCATCGAACACCGACAGCAGGCTCCACCAGTAGGCGATGGATTCACGCTCTTCCCAGGTGTAGCTGTCTACATCCAGCGTATCCCAGGGCAGCTTTTCCGGATCCCAGTCCTCGCGCCGGGCGGCTTCCCAGACTTCCTGCAGCTTCTTGGTCTTGCTGTTCCAGGACAGCGGGTAGATGTTCGGTTGCTGGATTTCCGGCGGGAATTCCATCTTGTCCGCAAATCGTTCCTTATTGGTTGCCATGTCTCACTCCTGATTCAAATTGTCGGGCAGGTGGACAACCCGGCTCGGGCTGCCATGGATGAATCATGTTACACAACAAACATGCGTGTCAACGTTTTTTGTATCGCTTTTGGAAAATCCATGGAAAACTCACCCCGACAAGCTGTATCGAAACAGGCAAAATATCCATTAAACACAGTGCATATCTATTGTTTTTAATTGGTATTTTTGTGCAACGCAGAATAAATTCTGCTATACACAACTCGATTCCATGTGCTGTAATACGATACAACTCGAAGCAACAAACAACGTAAATTGGTAATGCGTAGCAAAAACACGGCGCGCAAGCCCGGAACAATGGAGATCAACATGCCCCACCCGCTGCTCGACAAACACCGCCCCCTGCTTGACGGTGCCCTCAATGCCATCGCCACCCGTGGCTACTGGTCAGCCTTCAACGAAATGCCCAGCCCCAAGGCCTATGGCGAAACCGCGCCGGCCGACGGCAAGGCAGCCTTCGACGCCCACCTCGGCCAGCAGTTTGCCCTCGACCAGCCCGGCCAGACCGGCTGGCATGGCGGCGAGCAATCGCCCTACGGCGTCGACCTCAATGTGCAGTACCCGGTCTGCGCCATCGAAGCGCTGATCGCCGCCGGCCAGCAGGCCATGGGCGGCTGGCAGAAGATCGGCGCCGACGGCCGCACCGGCATCTGCCTGGAAATCCTTGATCGCCTGAACCGGCAGAGCTTCGAGATCGCCCACGCCGTGATGCTGACCACCGGCCAGGGCTGGATGATGGCCTTCCAGGCCGGCGCCCCGCACGCCCAGGACCGCGGCCTCGAAGCCGTGGCCTACGCGTACCGCGAACAGGCTTTCGTGCCGGCTGAAACGATCTGGGAAAAGCCGCAGGGCAAGAACCCGCCGCTGGTCATGAAGAAGCACTTTGAAGTGGTCGGGCGCGGCGTTGGTGTCGTCGTCGGCTGCGGCACCTTCCCGACCTGGAACACCTACCCCGGGCTGTTCGCGGCACTCGCTACCGGCAATGCGGTGATCGTCAAACCGCACAGCAACGCCATCCTGCCGGCGGCGATCACGGTGCGCAGCATCCGCGCCGTACTCGCCGAAAACGGCATCGATCCCAACCTGGTCACGCTGGCCGTGACCAACGACCGTGCCGCGACGCAGCAACTGGTCACCCACCCCGCCGTCAAGTCGGTGGACTTCACCGGCGGCAACGTTTTCGGCCAGTGGCTGATCGATAACTGCCGCCAGGCCCAGGTCTATGCCGAACTGGCCGGCGTCAACAACATCGTCATCGATTCGACCGACAGCTACCGGAAGATGCTCGGCAACCTGGCGTTCACGCTGTCGCTATACTCCGGCCAGATGTGCACGACCTCGCAGGCGATCCTGGTGCCGGCCGGCGGCATCGAGACCGAAGATGGCCACAAGTCCTACGACGAGGTCTGCGCCGACCTGGCCAAGGCGGTCACCGGCTTCTTGGCCAAACCGGAAGTCGCCCACGCGGTACTCGGCGCCATCCAGTCCGCCGATACGCTGAAGCGTGTCGAGGAAGCTGCGTCCGGCCGCTTCGGCACGGTCGTGCTGGCGCCGCAGAAACTGGAGAATCCGGAATTCCCGCGCGCCGAAGTCCGTACTCCGGTGCTGCTCGCCTGCGACGCCGGCGAGGAAGCCAAGTACATGGAAGAACGTTTCGGCCCGATCAGCTTCATCGTCAAGGTCGCCGACACGGCCGCTGCCATCGCCCTGTCCGAACGCATCATTGCCACCCACGGCGCTTTGACCGCCGGCGTCTATTCGACCAAGCCGGAAGTCATCGAGGCGATGACCGAAGCCACCTGGCGGAGCAAGGTCGCGCTGTCGATCAATCTGACCGGTGGCGTCTTCGTGAACCAGTCGGCGGCCTATTCCGACTACCACGGCACCGGCGGCAACCCCTCGGCCAATGCTTCGTATGCCGACTCGGCCTTCGTCGCCAACCGTTTCCGCGTGGTCCAGCGCCGCTACCACGTCTGAGGAATCATCATGAAATTTGAAAACATCCTTTTTGAAGCGACTGATGGCATCGCCCGCCTGACGCTGAACCGTCCGGACAAGCTGAACAGCTTTACCGACGACATGCACGCCGAGCTGCGCGTCGCGCTCGACAGCATCCAGAGCGATCCGTCGGTGCGCGTGCTGGTACTCACCGGCGCCGGCCGCGGCTTTTCCGCCGGCCAGGATCTCGGCGACCGGGCGATGCAGATCCAGGCCGGCAAGATGCCGGACATCGGCAACACCGTCGAACGCAACTACAAGCCGCTGATCCTGCGCCTGCAGAACCTGCGCGTGCCGACCATCGCCGCCGTCAATGGCATCGCCGCCGGCGCCGGCGCCTCGGTGGCGCTGGCCTGCGACCTGGTCATCGCGACGAAATCGGCTTCCTTCCTGCAGGCGTTCTCGAAGATCGGCCTGATTCCGGATACCGGCGGCACCTGGTTCCTGCCGCAGCGCGTCGGCATGGCGCGGGCCATGGGCCTGGCCCTGCTCGCCGACAAGCTGCCGGCGGAAAAAGCCGCCGAATGGGGGCTGATCTGGCAATGCGTCGATGATGCCGGCTTCGTTGCTGCGGTCGACGCCATCGCCAGGCAACTTTCCACCGCGCCGACCAAGGCGCTGGTGCGTACCCGCCAGGCCATGCACGCCGCCCCCGGCCACACGCTGGAACAGCAACTGTCGTTCGAAGGCGGTTTCATGCGCGAACTCGGCTGGTCGCCCGACTACGCCGAAGGCGTTGCTGCCTTCATGGAAAAACGTGCGCCGAAATTCACCGGAGAGTGATCGCGTGAGCGCCCTGACCCCACAGACAGTCATCGCCGTCGTCGGCACCGGAGCCATGGGCGCCGGCATCGCGCAGGTCGCGGCGGCCGCCGGCCATGTCGTGAAGCTGCTCGACAACCGGCCCGGCGCGGCCCAACTGGCCGTTGACGGCATTCGCAGCCAGTTCGCGAAAATGGCCGAAAAAGGCCGGTTGACCGCAACAGCCGCCGAAGCCGCCAGCCAGCGCCTGATCGCCGTCGACCAGGCCGCCGATCTGGCCGACGCCGGCCTCGTCGTCGAAGCCATCGTCGAAAACCTGGAAGCCAAGCAGAAGCTGTACGCCGACCTCGAAAGCATCGTCCGCGACGACTGCATCTTCGGCACCAATACCTCGTCGATCTCGGTCACCGCCATCGGTGCCGCGCTCAAGCGCCCGGAACGCCTGGCCGGCCTGCACTTCTTCAACCCGGCGCCACTGATGGCGCTGGTCGAAATCATCTCCGGCCTGGCCACCGACCGCACTGTCGCCGACACCCTGTTCGCCACCGCTGCGGCCTGGGGCAAGACACCGGTGCATGCCAGATCCACCCCCGGTTTCATCGTCAACCGCGTCGCCCGCCCCTACTACGCCGAAGCGCTGCGCCTGGCGCAGGAAGGCGCCGCCGACTACGCCACCATCGACGCCGTGATGCGCGACGCCGGCGGCTTCCGCATGGGGCCATTCGAACTGATGGACATGATCGGCCACGACGTAAATTTCGCCGTGACCAACTCGGTCTGGCGCGCCTTCTACAACGACCCGCGTTTCCTGCCCTCGCTGCTGCAGCAGGAACTGGTCGATGCCGGTTTCTATGGCAAGAAGAACGGACGCGGTTTTTACGATTACCGCAGCGGCGCCGTGAAAGCTGACGCCCAAAGCGAAACGGCGCAGACGCCGGCCGGCAAAATCACCATTTATGGCGAGTCGACCGCAGCAGAAGCGCTGGTCAGCCGCCTGCAGGACGGTCAGCTGTCATTCTCCCGCGCCCCGGCCGAGGACGGTCGTGTCGCCAGCATCGGCCGTGCCGTGCTCTACGTGACCGACGGCCGCAGCGCAACGCAGCGCGCCGCCGAATCCGGCATCGCCAATACGCTGCTGATCGACCTCGCCCTCGACTACGAACAGGCCACGCGCATCGCCGTCGCCGCTGCCGAACAGTGCGAAGCCGCTGCCGCTGCGGCCGGCATCGCGCTGCTGCAGGCCGCCGGTTTCGCCGTCTCGCGCTTCCGCGACATCCCTGGTCTCGCCGTCATGCGCACCGTCGCCATGCTCGCCAACGAGGCCGCCGATGCGGTCAACCAGGGCGTCTGCTCGGCCAGCGCCGCCGACCAGGCGATGCGCCTCGGCGTCAATTACCCGCGCGGACCGCTGGCCTGGGCCGACCAGGTCGGCGTCGATGTCATTCGCGACGTCCTGGCCAACCTCGGCGCCAGCTACGGCGAGGACCGTTACCGCATTTCCCCGCTGCTGCAGCGGGCAGTCTTTGCCGGAAGGAAAATCCATGACTGAAGCCAGACCCACTCCCGAAGAAGCCCAGGCCCTGGCCGATGCCACCGCCGAAGCCATGTGGTCACGCGACCGGAATGCCCACACGCTGGGCATGACGCTGATCCGCGTCGAACCAGGCAAGGCCGTGGTCACCATGCAGGTCCGTCCGGGCATGGTCAATGGCCACCATATCTGCCACGGCGGCATGATCTTCACGCTCGCCGATACCGCCTTCGCCTACGCCTGCAACAGTTACAACAAGAACACCGTGGCTTCGGCCTGCCACATCGACTTCCTCGCCCCGGCGAAGGAAGGCGATCTGCTGGAAGCCGATGCAGTCGAGCAGTCCGCATCCGGGCGCACCGGTGTTTATGACATCACCGTGCGCATCGCCGGCGGCAAGACCGTCGCGCTGTTCCGCGGCAAGTCCTATCGCATCAACGGCGAGGTCATCGCCGGCCTGCAAGCAGCCGACGCAGCCTGATCCAATAACGAGAGAGGAGACAAACAATGACCAGCAGAAAACCCCTGCCCGGCGAACTTGACGCCATCGAAACCGCCAGCCGCGACGAAATTTCGGCGCTGCAACTCGATCGCCTGAAATGGTCGGTCCGCCACACCTACGACAACGTCGAGTCCTACCGCAAGAAGTGCCAGGAAAAAGGCGTGCATCCGGATGACCTGAAGTGTCTGGCCGACCTCGGCAAATTCCCCTTCATGACCAAGACCGACCTGCGCGACAACTACCCGTTCGGGCTGTTCGCCGTGCCGCGCGACAAGGTCGCCCGGCTGCACGCCTCGTCCGGCACGACCGGCAAATCGGTGGTCGTCGGTTATACGCAGAACGACCTGAACAACTGGGCCAACGTCGTCGCCCGCTCGATCCGCGCCGCTGGCGGCCGCGCCGGTGACATGGTGCATGTTGCCTACGGCTACGGCATGTTCACCGGCGGCCTCGGCGCCCACTACGGCGCCGAGCGCCTGGGCTGCACCGTGGTGCCGATGTCCGGTGGCCAGACCGAGAAGCAGGTGCAGCAGATCATGGACTTCAAGCCCGAGATCATCATGGTCACGCCGTCGTACTCGCTGGTCATTGCCGAGGAATTCGAACGCCTGGGCATCAAGCCGGAAGATATTTCGCTGAAGGTCGGCATCTTCGGCGCCGAACCGTGGGGCGAAGGCATGCGCCATGAGATCGAGCGCAAGCTCGGCATCGACGCGATCGACATCTACGGCCTGACCGAAGTCATGGGCCCGGGCGTCGCCTGCGAATGCATCGAGACCAAGGACGGCCCGGTGATCTGGGAAGACCACTTCTACCCCGAGATCATCGATCCGGAAACCGGCGAAGTGCTGCCCGACGGCGCCGAAGGCGAACTGGTATTCACCTCGCTGACCAAGGAAGCCTTCCCGGTCATCCGCTACCGCACCCGCGACCTGACCCGCCTGCTGCCGCCGACCGCCCGCTCCTTCCGCCGCATCGGCAAGATCACCGGCCGTTCCGACGACATGCTGATCATTCGCGGCGTGAACGTCTTCCCGACCCAGATCGAGGAACAGATCCTGCGCGACCAGCGCCTGGCCGGCAATTACCAGGTCGTCGTCACCCGCGACGGCCACATGGACAACCTCGAGGTGCGCTGCGAAGTCCAGCGCGAGCTGTCCGGCAAGCTGCCGCAGAGCGAGATCCAGCAGATCGCCAAGGAACTGCAGCACCGCATCAAGACCATCATCGGCGTATCGACCAAGATCACCGTCATGGAATTTGACGCCATCCCGCGCACCCAGGTCGGCAAGGCCAAGCGCGTGCTCGACGAACGCCCGAAACGCGACTGAGGAAATCACGATGACCCAAGCCTTCATCTGCGACGCCATCCGCACCCCGATCGGCCGCTACGGCGGCGCGCTGTCCAGCGTGCGCGCCGCCGACCTCGGCGCCATTCCGCTCAAGGCGCTGATGGAACGCAATCCGCAGGTCGACTGGACGGCCGTCGACGACATCATCTACGGCTGCGCCAACCAGGCCGGCGAAGACAATCGCAACGTCGCCCGCATGTCCGGCCTGTTGGCCGGCCTGCCGATCGAAGTGCCGGGCACGACGGTGAACCGCCTGTGCGGCTCCGGCATGGATGCGGTCGGCCTCGCCGCGCGCTCGATCAAGGCCGGCGAAACTTCGCTGATGCTCGCCGGCGGCGTTGAAAGCATGTCGCGCGCCCCGTTCGTGATGGGCAAGGCGGACTCCGCCTTCTCGCGCAATGCCGCGATCTACGACACGACCATCGGCTGGCGCTTCGCCAATCCGTTGATGAAGAAGCTCTACGACACGCATTCGATGCCGCAGACGGCCGACAATGTCGCCGAGCAATTCGGCATCAGCCGCGCCGACCAGGATGCCTTCGCGATCCGCTCGCAGCAACGCTGGGGTGCGGCCGATGCGGCCGGACGTTTCGCCGACGAGCTGGTGCCGGTGGTCATCGCCCAGAAAAAAGGCGATCCGAAAGTGGTCAACCGTGACGAACATCCGCGTCCCGAGACCACGCTCGAACAGCTCGCCAAACTGAAGGGCGTGAACGACCCGGAACTCACCGTTACTGCCGGCAATGCCTCCGGCGTCAATGACGGCGCCTGTGCGCTGCTGATCGCCTCGGAAGCCGCCGCCGGCCAGTACGGCCTCAAGCCGCTGGCCCGCGTCGTCGGCATGGCGACGGCCGGCGTGGCGCCGCGCATCATGGGTTTCGGCCCCGCTCCCGCGGTGCGCAAGGTGCTGGCGCAGACCGGCCTCAGCCTTGCCGACATGGACGTCATCGAACTCAACGAAGCCTTCGCCGCCCAGGCGCTGGCCGTGTTGCGCGACCTCGGGCTGGCTGACGACGCCAGCCATGTAAACCCCAACGGCGGCGCGATCGCGCTCGGCCACCCGCTCGGCATGAGCGGCGCCCGACTGGTCACCACCGCCGCCTACGAGCTCCAGCGCCGGGGCGGACGTTATGCACTTTGCACCATGTGCATTGGCGTCGGCCAGGGCATTGCCATGATTATCGAGCGGGGCTGAAAAGTGTTTCATTTTTTCAGAATCCATTCCATAATCCGTAACACAATAGTTCAAACGGAGGAGACAAACCCATGAAGCAAACCATGAAAAAGCTGGTCGCCGGCGCCGCCCTGACGCTTGCTGCCTTTGGCACCATCGCTGCAGAACCGATCAAGATCGGCTCCGTCCTGTCCGTCACCGGCCCGGCTGCCTTCCTTGGCGATCCGGAACTGAAGACGATCCAGATGTATGTCGAGGACATCAACAAGAAGGGCGGCCTGCTCGGTCGCCAGATCCAGTTCGTCCATTACGATGACGGCAGCGATGCGAACAAGGCCAACGGCTTCGCCAAGCGCCTGATCGACGACGACAAGGTCGACATCATCGTCGGCGGGACCACCACCGGTTCGACGATGTCGATGGTCCCGCTGGTCGAACGTGCCGGCGTGCCCTTCATCTCGCTGGCCGGCGCCGTCGTCATCATCGAGCCGGTCAAGAAACAGGTCTTCAAGACCCCGCACACCGACCGCATGGCCGCTGAAAAAGTCTTCGAGGACATGAAGAAGCGTGGCATCACCAAGGTTGCCCTGCTCTCCGAAACCTCCGGTTTCGGCCAGTCCGGCAAGAAGGAAACCGAAGGCGTTGCCGCCAAGTACGGCATCACGCTGGTGGCCAATGAAACCTACGGGCCGAAAGACACCGACATGAGCCCGCAACTGACCAAGATCCGCAATGCACCGGGCGTGCAGGGCGTGTTCATCTTCGGTCTGGGCCAGGGTCCGGCCATCGCCACCAAGAACTACAAGCAACTGGGCATCACCCTGCCGCTGTACCACGCCCACGGTGTCGCCTCGCAGGAGTTCATCAAGCTGGCCGGCCCTGCTGCCGAAGGCGTCCGTCTGCCGGCCGCCGCGCTGCTGGTTGCCGACAAGCTCGACGCCAAGGACCCGCAGAAGGCAGTCGTCACGAACTACACCAATGCCTATCAGGAACGCTGGAAGACCGACGTCTCAACCTTCGGCGGTCATGCCTATGACGGCCTGATGATCGCCGTCGATGCCATCAAGCGTGCCGGCAGCTCCGACAAGGCCAAGGTCCGCGATGCCATCGAAGCAACCAAGGGCTATGTCGGCACCGGCGGTATCGTTAATATGTCGGCCACCGACCATATGGGCCTCGATCTGACGGCTTTCCGTATGCTCGAAATCAAGAACGGCGACTGGACCCTGGTTCAGTAAGCCGTCGGGCAACCAACATTCGACTTGGGCCGCCCGCAAGGCGGCCTTTTTTTTCTTGGAGAACAACAGCATGAGCCAGGTAGTCCTGACCGAAATCCACGGCAAGGTGGGTCTGATCCGCATCAATCGCCCGGAAGCGATGAATGCACTGAACAACGACGTCGTCGACGGTATCGCTGCTGCGGTCGACGCCTTCGAAGCCGATGAAAACATCGGCTGCATCGTCATCACCGGCAACGAAAAAGCCTTCGCCGCGGGAGCCGACATCGGCTTCATGAAGGATTTCGACTACATGCACGCCTACAAGACCGACTTCATCACGCGCAACTGGGAGCGCATCAAGACGACGCGCAAGCCGGTCATCGCTGCTGTTGCCGGTTTCGCCCTGGGTGGCGGCTGCGAAATGGCGATGATGTGCGACATGATCTTCGCCGCCGATACCGCCAAGTTCGGCCAGCCGGAAATCCGCCTCGGCACCATGCCCGGTGCCGGCGGCACGCAACGCCTGCCGCGCGCCATCGGCAAGGCCAAGGCGATGGACATGTGCCTGACCGCGCGCATGATGGATGCCGCCGAAGCCGAGAAATCCGGCCTGGTGGCCCGCGTCATTGCCGCCGAGCAATTGATGGAAGAAACGATGAAGGCGGCGCAGACGATCGCCGGCTATTCGCTGCCGGTGATCATGATGATCAAGGAATCGGTCAACCGCGCTTACGAAAGCTCGCTCAACGAAGGCCTGCTGTTCGAGCGCCGCGTCTTCCATTCGGCCTTCGCCCTCGAAGACCAGAAGGAAGGCATGGCGGCCTTCGTCGAGAAACGCAAGCCGGCGTTCAAGAACCGCTGACGCTCAGTCCGGGATGTCCGCCACATCCCGGACAATCACGGCCTGCGTGTCGCTCAGGCCGATCAGGCTGGCGGCATGCAGCACCTCGGCCGACAGCACGCCGCCCTGACCGTCCGGCAAGGCGCGGGTGCCGCTGGCTGCTGCCACCACCATCGAGCGAAAGCCACGCTCGGTGGCGGCACGCACCGTCGAGCTGACGCAGTTGTGCGTCATGTAGCCGATCACGATCAGGTTTTTCCGGCCCGTAGCCTCGAGCACCGATTGCAGCCCGGTCCCGGCAAAGGCATTGGCCTGCGTCTTCTCGACGATGGCCTCGCCGGCCAGCGGCAGCATAGTCTCGGCCGGCTGATGGTAAGGCGTGGCCGGATTGAAGATCGGCCCGGCGCCGCGATGCAGCACATGCACGACCGGCGTGCCGGCCGCCCGAGCGCGCGCCAGCAAGCAAGCACCGGCCGCCAGCGATGCCTCGATGCCGGGCAGGGCCAGCTTGCCGTCGACATATTCACGCTGGGCGTCGATGATCAGCAACACGCTGTCGGCGAGGCTCGATGGCTGGCTCGGGGCACCGACCAGTTGCAGGATGGTGAAAACCTCGTTGGCTGAAGGCATGGCAATCTCCGTATTGAACACTGCTGCCATGATTTCATTAAACGCTATCGCCGGACAACGAGATAATTGACCATCCTCATGCCGACGCCTCCCTGACACATGCACCTCTTCGCCGACATCACCGCCCACGGCCTCGGCCACCTGGCGATCAGTGCGCCTGTCCTCAACGCGCTGGCCGCGCTCGAACCCGGTTTGCGCCTGAGCGTGCGCAGCCTGCTGCCGGCGGCAAAATTACGCGAGCGGATCGCACCGCCGTTCACCTTGATCGAAGCTGGCAGCGATTTCGGTTTCGCCATGCATGACGCACTGCGCATCGACCGCGAGGCCAGCGCCACCGCCTACCGCGCAGCCCATGCCGAGTGGCCGCAACGCGTCGCCGCCGAAGCGGATTTCCTGCGCACACTGGCGCCGGACGTGGTACTGAGCAATGTCGCCTATCTGCCGCTGGCCGGGGCAAGGATAGCCGGCATTCCGGCACTGGCGATCTGCCCGCTCAACTGGGCCGACCTGTTCGCACATGTTTTTGCCGGCGAAGCATGGGCACACGACGTCCACGCTCAGATCCTCGCCGCCTATCGCAGCGCCCATGCCTTCCTGCGCGTCACGCCCGGGATGCCGATGCCGGCACTCGACAATCTCGTTCCCATCGCGCCAGTCGCCGCCCGCGGCACACGCCATGAACTTGGCCTGCACGGCGACAAGGCCGTGCTGATCGGCATGGGCGGCATTGCCCATCGTCTGTCGATCGACAACTGGCCGCGCCTGCCCGGTATCCGCTGGCTGGTCCCGGCGGAATGGCCGTGCAGGCATCCCGACGCGATTGCCGGAGAATCCTTTGGCCTGCCCTTCACCGATCTGCTGGCTTCGGTCGATGCCGTGCTCACCAAACCGGGTTACGGCACCTTCACCGAAGCTGCCGGCAATGGCACACCGGTGCTATACCAGCGCCGCGAGGACTGGCCCGAACAGGACTGCCTGATTGACTGGCTGCACAAACACGCCAGGGCGCTGGAAATCAGCGCAGCAACGCTGTCGACCGGAAAATTGCAAGACGCGCTGGCAGCGCTGTGGCAGCAGCCCGCTCCACCCTGCCCGGCAACGGATGGGGCAACGACAGCCGCCCGTTACATCGCAGGAGTGGCCCGCCGCAGCGACTGAGTCAGAAGCGGAAACCGAATTTCTTCAGCAATTCGCCGGTTTCGCACACCGGCAGGCCCATGATCCCGGTGTAGCTGCCGGCGATATGGGCGACGAACAGTCCGGCCCGCCCCTGGATGCCGTAGGCGCCGGCCTTGTCCATCGGCTCGCCGGAGAGCACGTAATGCCGGATCTCATCGTCCTCGATGGCGCGAAAACGCACCTCGCTGACCGACAGCACGAATTCTGTGCGTCCGGCATCGTGGACCGCAACACCGGTCAGCACCCGGTGCACCTGGCCGGAGAGCCGGCGCAGGATGGCTTCGGCATCGGCCGCATCGACCGGCTTGCCGATGATCTCGCCATTGAATTCCAGCGTCGTGTCGGCAGCCAGGATCGGATGCACGATCAGATGGCGATCAAAGATGATGCGTTCGCCCTGCTCGGCCTTGGCCCGCGTCACACGCTCGACGTAGGTCGCCGGATCTTCGCCGGGCAACGGCGTTTCATCGACTTCGACGTCGCCGATCAGGGTTTCGAATTCGACGCCGATCTGGTGCAGCAGTTCGCGCCGGCGCGGACTGCGGGATGCGAGATAGATGCGCATCAGCCCTCCCGGTGGTAAGGATGGTTTTTCAATACGCTGACGGCGCGGTACAACTGCTCGCACAGCAGCAGCCGCGCCATGCCGTGCGGCAGCGTCAGGCTGGACAGGCGCAGGCGGTCGTCGGCCTGCTGCTTGAATTCCTCGTCAAGACCGTCGGCACCGCCGATCAGCAGCGCGACGTCACGGCCGTCCTGCATCCAGACTTCGAGGCGTCTGGCCAGCTTCAGCGTGGTCAGGTCGTCGCCCTTTTCATCGAGCACGACCAGCCGGCAACTGCCCGGCAGGGCGTCGCGGATGCGCGACTTCTCCGCCGCCAGCAATTGCTCGCGGGTTTTCGAACCACGTTGTTCGGGCTTGATCTCGCTGACGCTGGCCGGCAGTTCGCGCGGCATGCGCTTCAGGTACTCGGCGCAGCCATCGTTGACCCAGGCGGGCTGGCGATGGCCGACGGCGAGTATCGCCAGCTTCATTCGCCGGCGGCCGGCTCCGCCATCTTGCGCCGTTGGGCAGGCGTCACCTGCCACAGTTCTTCGAGGTTGTAGTGGGTACGCACCGCCGGCTGCATGACATGGACGACGATGTCGCCGATATCCACGAGCACCCATTCGCCGCCATCCTCGCCTTCGGTGGAGATGATCTCGCCGCCGGCTTCCTTGACCTTCTCGACGACGTTCTGGGCGAGAGCCTTGACCTGGCGACTGGAATCGCCGGTGGCGATGACCAGTCGATCGAACATCGAGGTCAGCTTGGCGGTGTTGATGACTTCGATATCCTTGCCCTTGATATCTTCAAGGGCGGAAACGACGATTTTTTGCAGCTTGCGTATGTCCATCAGGGGTTTCTGTAGAGAGAATGGGACGAAATATAGTCGAGAACGCTATCCGGCAGCAAATAGCGCGCCGACAGCTGATTGGCCAGCAGCTTGCGGATCTGCGTCGCCGAGATCGCCAGCTGGGTCATCGCAAAAGTGACGATACGCCCTGCCGGTGCGACTTTCAGGCCGCCGATGTCGGCCAGCCGGCGCTTGCCATAGGCATCGGCAAGGGCCGTCGGCAAGCTGCCGATTTCGACCGGAAATCCGGGACGATGCGAGACCGCCACGTGCGTCAGCGCGAGAATGTCCTGCCAGCGATGCCAGCTCGTCAATCCGGCGAAGGCATCGGCACCGACCAGCAGGACCAGCGGCTGTCCGGAACCCAGTTCGCGGCGCAGGCGCTCCAGCGTATGCACGGTATAGCTCGGCGCAGTTGCTTCGACCTCGGCCGGATCGACCGAAAAACGCGGATTATCGGCCGTCGACCGCAACACCATGGCCAGCCGCTGTTCGGCGGTGACCTGTGGCGTGCCGCGATGCGGCGGGTTGCCGGCGGGAATCCAGCGCACACCACCGAGGCCGAGCTGGGCAATCGCCTCCTCAGCCAGCCGGAGATGGCCGAAATGTACCGGATCGAAAGTCCCGCCGAAGAGGCCGATCGGCTCAGACAATTTCCGAAATACCGAAAATGTCGCGATAACCGACGTAAAAGCTGGCGAACACCGTCGGTGCGATGACCAGTGCCATGGCCACGGTCACCAGCACGGTGGCAAAACCCTGCAGACCGGGCAGGATGATCAGCAGCAGACCGAGCAGCAAGCCCGGAATCACCGCCGCCACCAGCATCAGGCCCAGGCCGTAGATCACGAAAGGACGCCAGTTCATCGAACAGGCGACAAAACTGAAGAACAGCGACTTGCCCAGCGGCTGCCGGTGCCAGGCCGCCAGTATCGGTGCAAACCACCAGGCCATCAGCACCGGCACCATGAAAATGGCGACGATCAGCGCCGGCATGGTGAAATCGGCATCCTCGATCAGCGCCCGTTCGGCCTTGCTGCTGGCCAGCATGTAGCGCAGCAGGTCGCCGCCATCGGCAATCGTGGACAGCCCGAGCACGGCCAGCGTCGCCAGCAGGTAGAGCGCGCCCAGCACCAGCAGGGTGCGGGTGTTCTCGCGGAAACCGCCGAACAGCGTCTGGATGTTGGCCGACTGCCCCCGCTCGATGTTGCGCGCCGCCTGCATCAGGCCAACCGACAGACCGGGAATGACGACGGATGCAGCAAGCGCGCCGATCATTGGAAACAAGTTGAGAAAGACCACAACGAACCAGTAGCTGACCACCAGCATCGACAGCACCGCCGGATTGCGCCGGTAAATGGCAAAGCCGCCGGTAACCCATTGCCAGCCGGACATTGCCGGCAGGTTTTGTGCGCGCATCGCTCAGGCTCCCGTAAAGATGTCGCGATACGACGCGTAGACCGCCGCCGAGAACACCGGCAACAGCAGCAACAAACCCAGACCGACCGGCAGCATGGCAAAGAAACCGGCAACGACCAGGAAGATGCCGAAAATGATCATCACCAGCCAGTTCTTCGCCCCGGCGGCAAAACTCGCTTTCATCGCCGCCAGCGGCTGCATGCCGTGAAAATAGACCAGCGCCGGCGCAAACCAGGTGGCCATGACCACCGGCACCGACAGCGCCAGCACCAGCAAACCGGCCAGCATAACGCCGCCGAAGGCAATGCCGAAACCGCCGACACGGCCGGAAATCGCGCCGCCAAGCACACCGCCGCTGATCAGCAGGAAGGCAAGGAAGGCGATGCCGAACATGCCGATGGCCAGAAACACGCCGACCATCACCAGTTGCCCGGCACGCTGGCGAAAACCGACGAACAACTCGGCAATCTGGGGCTCACCGTCGTTAGCGATGGTCTTGCAAATCTGCAACATGCCGGCGCCGAACAGCGGCACCAGCAGGTGGGCGGCAACCTGCCCGAACAGCGGCACGATGGAAATGGCCATCAGCATGACCAGGACCAGCACACTGCAACCCAGCCAGATGCCGGGATGGGCGAGGAAGGTTGCCCAGCCCTGGGCCAGCCAGTCGAAGCAGGCGCCGGCATCGACTTCGCGGCTGTCGCCGTCGAATGGTGCCGGGGTCATCGGGAATAAGGGACTTTCGTTCATGCGCGGATGCTAGCCGGGGAGTGCGTCGGGAGCAAGGCGGAATTTTTCCAGCAGATGACGGAAATCGTCCGGATTCTTGACCGTGACCACTTCGCCGGCCCGCGGCCGATGTCTGGCTTCCAGCCGCAACAGCCAGAAACGCAATGCCGCCGCGCGTCGTACCGCCGGCCAGGCAACCCGCTCGCCGTCGGTCAGCGGCCGGATTTCACCATAACCGCCACATAGCGCCGCCAGCTTTTCACCATCCGGACACCAGTCATTGGCGACCACCGCCAGATCGAACAGCCAGGCATCGGTGCCGGCAAAATAAAAATCGAGCAATCCACTCGGTTGACCGCAATCGTCCCAGAGCACGTTGTCACGGAACAGGTCGGCATGGATCACGCCCTGCGGCAGAGCTTGCCAGTTCTGCGCGGACTGGAAGGTCAGTTCGTCGGCGAGCAGTGCCGCCTCGTCAGTGCTCAGCGCGGCGAGCAGGCTGCTACCGACCGCCTGCCGCCAGGCGGCACCGCAGGGATTGGCCGGCGCGTCGGTCAGTCCGGCTGCCGCCAGGTGCAGGCGGGCCAGTGCGGCGCCTATCGCCCGGCAATGCGCAACCGACGGTTCCTCGATGGCGCGACCGGGCAGGCAGGACAGCAACGCCGCCGGTTTGCCGCAGAGCATGCGCCAGTAATTGCCTTGCGGATCGGCGTACGGATGCGGACAGGGCAGGCCGGCGTCGGCCAGATGCGCCTGCAGCCGCAGATAGAAAGCCAGCGTCGCCGGTGCGATCGACTCGAACAGCGTAAGCACGAAACGCCCGTGCGCGGTCGTGACGAAATAATTGGAGTTCTGCATGCCGGCTGCGATACCGGCATGTTCGATCAATTCGCCGACCGCCAGCGGCCGGAGCCAGGCCGCGAGTTCATCGCGCCCGACCAGGGTATAGACGGACAAGGCTTACCAGCTGTGGATGACCCACATCGGCGGCCGCACCGGATTGGGGTTGATCTCGCTTTCCATCATCACCCCGTCGCCCTGACGGTCGACCAGGTAGTAGGGCTTGCCGACAGCCGGCGTCACCCGGACCATGTACAGCTTGCCGTTGATCCGGTATTCCTCGCGGGTTTCCTTGGCATTCCTGACGATGGTCACCTGCGGCTCCATCGCCGCGTCGAAGGCTTCCATTTCCGGCGGCGGGGGCGGCACGGCGGGCAGCGGTTGCAGATCGCCCTGTTGCGCCCAGACGGGCAAGGCGGCAAACAGCAGGATGGGGAGCAGACGGCGCATGATGTTTCCTCGTGAACTGAGCTTCATTTTATTACAGGTTGAGCATCAATTCCCGCTCGGCCGGCAAGGGGCTGAACGGACGCGCCTCGTAATGCTTGAAGATGGCCTCGACCACCTGCTCCGGCTGGTCGATGATCTGGATCAGGTTCATGTCCTCGGGATCGATCATCTTCTCGCGCACCAGCGTGTCGCGGAACCAGTCGACCAGCCCTTTCCAGAAATCCGAACAGACCAGGATGATCGGCATCTTGCGTGCCTTGCCGGTCTGGATCAGGGTCAAGGCTTCCATCAATTCATCGAGCGTACCGAACCCGCCAGGCATCACCACATAGGCGCTGGCGAAGCGGACGAACATGTACTTGCGGGCAAAGAAGTGACGGAAGGTCTGCGAGATGTCCTGGTAGGGATTGTTGGCCTGTTCGTGCGGCAACTGGATGTTCAGGCCGACCGACGGCGACTTGCCGAAGAAGGCGCCCTTGTTGGCCGCTTCCATGATCCCCGGGCCGCCGCCGGAGATCACCGAGAAGCCGGAATCCGACAGCAGACGCGCGGTTTTTTCCGCCAGTTCGTAATACGGCGTGCCTTCCGGAATGCGCGCGCTGCCGAACATCGTTACCGCCGGCTTGATCGCCGCCAGGCGGTCGGTGGCTTCGACGAACTCTGACATAATGCCGAAAATCCGCCAGGATTCGCGGGCCGTCGCGCTTTTCAGCAGCGCCTCGGTCTCGATACCCATCACCAGTTTTTCGCTCTCGGTCATCCTATGCCTCTCTTGTTGTTGGTGGACGGTTCGTCCTATCTCTACCGCGCCTTCCATGCCCTGCCCGACCTGCGCAACAAGGCCGGCGAACCGACGGGGGCGATCTACGGCGTTTTGAACATGCTACGTCGTCTGGAAAGCGACTACAAGGCAGACTACAAGGCCGTCGTCTTCGACGCCAAGGGCAAAACCTTCCGCGACGACTGGTTTCCCGAGTACAAGGCCCACCGGCCGCCGATGCCGCCCGAGATGGTCAGCCAGATCGAACCGCTGCACGCGGCGATCCGCGCCGCCGGCTGGCCGCTGCTGTGCGTCGACGGTGTCGAAGCCGACGACGTAATCGGCACGCTGGCGACGAAAGCTGCGGTCAACGGCATCGAAACGCTGATTTCCACCGGCGACAAGGATCTGACGCAACTGGTCGATCCGCTGACCCGCTGGTACAACACGATGAGCAACGAACTGCTCGACGAAGCCGGCGTTGAAGCCAAATTCGGTGTGCCGCCGGCACTGATCATCGACTACCTGACGCTGGTCGGCGACACCGTCGACGGCGTTCCCGGCGTCGCCAAATGCGGCCCGAAGACCGCCGTCAAATGGCTGACGCAGTATGGCTCGCTCGACGAAATCGTCGCCAACGCCGACAAGATCAGCGGCGTGGTCGGCCAGAACCTGCGCGACCACCTCGAATTCCTGCCGCTCGGCAAGAAGCTCGTCACCGTCGTCCGCGACCTGCCGGAATTGCCGGCGCCGAGCGCGTTGACCGCAACAGCGCGCGACAGCGACACGCTGCGCAGCCTCTACGAACGCTACGAATTCCGCACCTGGCGCCGCGAACTCGACGCCCCTGCCGATGCCGCTCCCGGCGTCGCCACGCCGGCAGAAGCCGCTGCCCCGCCGGCCGCGCCGAGCGAAGTCCGCTACGAAACCGTGCTCACCTGGGAAGCGTTCGATACCTGGCTGAAAAAGATCGAAAATGCCGCGTTGACCGCAGTAGACACCGAAACCACCAGCCTCGACAGCTTCGCCGCGCGCATCGTCGGCGTCTCGCTGTCGGTCGAGGCGGGCGAGGCCTGCTACATCCCGCTCGCCCACAATGGCCCCGGCGTCGCCGAACAGCTGCCGCGCGACGAAGTGCTGGCCCGGCTGAAACCCTGGCTGGAAGCCGTCGACCGCAAGAAAGTGCTGCAGAACGCCAAGTACGACCAGCACGTCTTCGCCAACCACGGCATCCAGCTGGCCGGCGTCGCCCACGACACGATGCTGCAGAGCTACGTCATCGAATCCGACAAGGGCCACGACCTCGGCCAGTTGTGCACGCGCCATCTCGGCCTCGCCACCATCGCCTACGAAGACCTGTGCGGCAAGGGCGCCAAGCAGATCGGTTTCGACCAGGTCGACCTCGAACGCGCCGCCACCTACGCCGCCGAGGACGCCGACGTCACGCTGCGCGTGCATGACGTGCTGCACCCGCAATTCGCCAACGAACCCGGCCTGAGCCGCATCTACCACGACATCGAACTGCCGGCCCGGCAAGTGATCTGGCAGATGGAGCGCACCGGCATCCTGATCGACGGCGACACGCTAGCCCGCCAGAGCCACGAAATCGGCCAGAAGATCATGGCGCTGGAAACCCAGGCCTATGAACTCGCCGGCCAGCCGTTCAACCTGGCTTCGCCGAAGCAACTGGGCGAAATCCTGTTCGGCAAGCTGGGCCTGCCGGTGAAGAAGAAAACCGCGTCCGGCGGCCCGTCGACCGACGAGGAAGTGCTGTCCGAACTGGCACTCGACTATCCGCTGCCCAAGCTGCTGCTCGAACACCGTAGCCTGGCCAAGCTCAAGGGCACCTACACCGACAAGCTGCCACGGATGATCAACCCGGAAACGGGCCGCGTGCATACGCACTTCTCGCAAGCCTCGGTGGTTACCGGCCGGCTCGCTTCCAGCGAACCCAACCTGCAGAACATCCCGGTACGCACCGACGAAGGACGGAAAATCCGCACCGCCTTCGTCGCGCCGGCAGGCAGCAGCATCGTTTCGGCCGACTATTCGCAGATCGAGCTGCGCATCATGGCCCACCTCTCCGGCGACGACCGCCTGCTCGACGCCTTCGCCCACGGCGAGGACGTACACCGCGCCACCGCCGCCGAGATCTTCGGCGTCACGCCGCTGGAAGTCGGCCCGGACCAACGGCGCGTCGCCAAGAGCATCAACTTCGGCCTGATCTACGGCATGAGCGCCTTCGGCCTGGCCCGCCAGCTCGGCCTGGAGCGCAGCGCAGCGCAGACCTACATCGACCGCTACTTCACCCGCTACCCCGGCGTCGCCCGCTACATGGAAGAAGCGCGGGCGACGGTGCGCGAGCACGGCTACGTCGAGACCGTCTTCGGTCGCCGGCTGTGGCTGCCGGAAATCCATTCAAGCAACGGCAACCGCCGTCAGGCAGCGGAACGCGCGGCGATCAACGCGCCGATGCAGGGCACTGCCGCCGACCTGATCAAGCTGGCGATGATCGCCGTCCAGGGCTGGCTGGAACAGTCCGCACGCCAGTCGAAGCTGGTCCTGCAGGTGCATGACGAACTGGTGCTGGAAGTGCCGGATGGCGAGCTGATGGAAATCCGTACCCACCTGCCGCGCCTGATGACCCAGGTAGCGCAGTTGAAGGTGCCGCTGGTCGTCGAAGTCGGCGTCGGCCCGAACTGGGAAGCCGCGCACTGAGCGCGCTTTTCAGCGAAGCATCCGGAAAGCCGCGCTGGTCCCCGGCGGCACCACGGCAATCGGTTCGAAAGCGTAAGTGCCTGCCGCGGCAACCTTGACCGCATCGGTGACCAGCACCTCGCCGGCTTTGGCAATATCCTCGCCCAGTTTTGCCGCTGCGTTGACCTCGCTCCCGTAAACATCGCGGTCGCCGATCCGCAACAAGCGACCAAACCCCAGGCCGACGCACAAGCCGATGCGTTCTTCCGCTTCCCGCCCGACGCTGTAGGCCTCGCAGACGCGCTGCATGGCATCGGCACATTCGATCGCCTTGCCGATATTGCGGAAGATGATCAGCAGGCTGTCGCCCTCGACCTTCAGCAGGATGCCGTCGTGGGCGTCGATGCATGGCGTCAGCAAACGCTGCGACTCGTAGATCAGCTGCAGGAAATGAATGATCCCGAACGACGCGACACCGCTGGAAAAGCCGGCCAGGTCGGTGAACATCACCGCCCATTCCTCGCCGAACAAATCCCAGATACGGGCGTCGATCATGCCCTTGTCGGCACCGGGCGCCAGCCGCTCGGCAATCAGTTTCTCGATCCGGTCCTCGGATGCACTGAGGCCGACGTTGCGCGTATAAGCCATGTCCCCCCCGGGAAGTCCTGCCTGTCTGATGGCTAATGATGCACGAATCCGGCCGCGTGCGAAAAGTGGAACCGATGCCAACAAAATTAGCTATTGGTCAAAAACCGCCTTCATGCCACCAGGCGCAAAAGTTTAGGCTCGTTGCGCAAGAGGATGCACCATTTCGCCACAGCCGAAAGTTCAGCTTCCGACTTGGTAAGGCAGACAATCTCTCGAGCAGTTCCCTTTAAGCGCTCACGTGCTGCCGCAGAAGTTCCTGCATCTGACAAAGCCAGCAGATATTTGTTGATTAGCTTTGTGGTGTTCTGCCAAACCTTCCGGCGCTCTTCTGCCAACGCTTGGTGCTCGGTCAGTTTCAGGCGCTCCACGGTGCGCCTTACCCGCACTTCTTCCCAACGCGCTATGCCAGGTGCGGGAACTGCTTTCCCCTCCTCATCGAAAGCCAGCAGGGTGACGTCATAGGCATTCGTCGGGTCGAGAAAGTGTGGAACTTCATCCCCTTCGCAACGACGGGTAAACGTCGAACACTGGGAACCATATCAGAGCGGAAACCAAGCGCCCTTCTTTCGATTGGGTACGGTGCCGGCGATACGGAAGTTTGTGTAATCAAAAGCCAGCCACCAATAGCCGTCGCGCTCTGGTCCCTTGATATTGCGAGCAGCCTTTTTGGGGCGGAAGTGTTCAACATCCAGATGTGATGCAATGTCCCGAGCTTCGGTGAACCAGCACTTTCCTCCAGACAGCGCTAGCAACCAAGGTTTCAGTTTCCCCCAATGGCCGCCGTGTTTGTCGATCAGCTCATTGCGCTCTTTTATTTTCCCTGCTGCATGGAGCTTTGCAAGCTCTGCAACTAGGCGCGCCGCCTCAGCTAACCATGCATCCCAATCGGCTTGTGACCAGCGAATCTCGGCAGGCAGATCTGCGTCGGTAGGCAGTTTGCTTTCAAGGTCAATGAAGATCACTTGCCTGCCTCTTCGCGCAAGATTTCGTCGATGATGGAGTCGGCAATAGCGTCCTGCTCGACTTGCTCCTCGGGCGTGAGCACGGGTTTGCGAAAGCGCCGGTGTTGCGCCATCTTGCGCACGAACAGCGCGTAATCCGGGTCACGGAAGTCGGCATTGGAAAAACCCAGATCGGCCAGATCGGCAGACAGGCGGCTCAACTCGGCGTCTTCCGCGGGCGTGCGCGGCGATTTCACGAACAACTCATTACGGCGGAACAAGCGGCGTTCGGTTTCGATGTCCAGCGTGGATGAGAGGCCGAACAGCTCGCTCTTGAGCAAACCGGTCACCCCCATGCCCTGCGGATGTTCGTCAGGCACATCGACCACCGTGCGCCCACCATCGCGGCGCAGGATATGGACCTGCTCGCGCTTGAGGCTGCCCACCATCATCGGGTCGTGGGTGGTGATTAAGACTTGGGACTGCACTTGATAGGTGCTTGAACTAAGAACCAAGCGCCCTGACAGGGTGGAGTCAGATGGTTGTTCCAATACACCTTCGATATCGTCGAAATAGCGCAGCTTCCAGATCGGGTTCAGATGGGTGTCCGGCTCGTCGAGCAGGAACAGGCAATGGTCTTCGCGGGTGATGCGCATCAGGCCCAGCACGGTGAGCATCTGCAGCTCGCCTTCGGAGAGCTGGGTAAAGCTCACCTTGCCGCCGTGCTCATCACGCTTCTTGACGGTGATGCGTACTTCGTCGATCAGGTCGCCGATATAAGCGCCCTCGGCGTAGCGGAAAAAGCTGTCGGTGCCGCCGACCAGCTCGCCCAGTTGCTTGAGCTTGTCCTGGCTGGGCACGAACAGATACAGCTGCTTCTGTTTCTCGCTGCGGCCACGGAAGTCGATCTGCTTGGTTGCCTCCTGCTCAATCGGGGCCCAGGCCACTTGCCAGAGCTTGTCGAGGAATTCGCTGACCACATTGCCGCGCGCATACCAGAAGCGCGGGTCGCCTTCGTTCAGCTCCTGTTCGTCGAACTTGCTGCCACGGCGCTTTTCACGCAGGCGGTGCGGTTCTTTCAATACGAACAACGCGGATTCCAAAGATTCGATGTGCAGATTCCTGAGCACTTTCTGAAACACCGGGTCGTCGGACAGCAGGCAAGCCAGCAGCACCAACTGGCTGTGGCCACCCCGGCAATAGAACAGACGGCGCAGGCGGTCATCGCCCGCTTGCTTCTGCTTCGACTCGCGGCGGCGTTTAGCTTCTTCGACGGCGCGAATATCCGCCTCGGAACCGGTAAAGTTTTCCAGTAGCTGTTCGGACAGCACCTCGTCGGTGGTGATCTCCTGGCGCTGATTGAAACGGCGCTGGTGCTCCTGAAACAAGGCCTCGATGCGCTCGTTACGGCCCGAGTAATAAGCAAAGATGTGCGCGGGCAGCAGCTCGCGGTTTTTCAGCAGATGGCCCTGCGACTCGGCCTTGCCATCCACCCACACAAAGGGGCGCTTCTGCTTGGCGGTATCTGCCTCGATGCGTACCGTGTGGCCACGAATGCCGTATTCCAGCGTGTAATCGAAGACCGCTTCGCGGTCCAGATCCACATCGCGGAATATGGTGATCAGCGCTTCGATCAGGTTGGATTTGCCGGTGCCGTTCTGGCCGATTAGCGCGTGGCTGCGGATGGGTTTTGGTTTCGCATCCGCCGGCGTGCCGGCTGCGGGCGACAAGTGCGACTTGAAGCTGATGTCGAGATCGCGCAGGTTGCGGAAAGCCGGGATACGGATGCGTAGTAGTTGCATATCAGGCGCTCACCGTTTCGGCTGGCTTTTCGCGCATTTCGGCGGGCGCCGGTTCCAGAATCCAGCCGTGCGCCACCTCGGTTTTGAGTTGCGCGTAAAACGCGTCGATCTCGCCGCCGAAGCGCTGCCACAAATCCTTGGCGCTCATTTCGCCGTGGTGCCGGGCCAGAATCGTGGACAGCGGCGCCTGGGCCTTGATGTCGGGGGCGGCGCCCAGGCGCAGCGGGGCGACCAATTCGGTTTGCGGGGCTTTCATGGGTTCCTCTTCTTGTTCGATGGCGATGCCGGTGAGGCTTGAGACTGAGGCCGCAGCAAATGCAGCTGCGCAACGATTACCCGCTATCAATCTCTCTTTCAGGGTTGCCACTGAATGCATAAGTTCGTGGGCAGCTACAAGAATTCGCTTTTGCTCATCCACTGGAGGCAGTGGGATTGGATATTCCGCTAGCGCCCTGCCTGTCAGGTGTTTGATCGTTGCCCCTGTGAAGTAGCGCGACAAGCGACCCGAAAAATAGTCATGCTCTAAGCAGAAGAGCATGTATTCAGGCAGCACATGTTCATTGCATCGAAATCGATGCAATGCTTTCTGGATAACAAATTCTTCTTCACCGGACCACACTGCTGCCCGCCCCGGCTCGCCGCCTTCGCAAATTACTAGATCACCCTTTCTTACCGAAACTTTTGAGAGTTCGTGTTTTTCAATGCGCATTTGAAAGACATCGGAAAGATCGAACCTTCCCCACCTGACATTAATGTTGCGTAGGTATGGCCTGAAATCACCTTTGTTCTTTGCAGCATCAAGCATCTTTCCAAGACGTGCTTCACCTAACCAAGCACACCTAGCCCAGACCCAGTGATCGGGGATTGACCAATCCATTTCGGCGTCAGGAACAGCGGCTGTTGAAACCCGAGTTAGCTCTGCAATCTCTGAATTAACCATCTCACCTTCAGCCCATACGCTCAAAAGCCCTTTCAAGGCCAATTGCTTAATGCATTGGTCGAGGTCAATGAGATCTTCCGGAGCATGAAACAGCCGCCCGAAGTTGTCGGCCAGGCGCGCCCAGGTGGTTTGCAGTTCGTGCGGACTGGTGGCGTTGGCGACGGCTTGCAGGGTGGACTGGCGCAGCTTGTTTTGCAGTTCGCGACGGGCCTGCTGCTGTGCTTCCAGCGTGTCGCACAAGGCCATCAACTCATCGAGTTTGGCGACGATGCGGGATTGTTCTTCGCTGGGAGGAAGTCCGATGCATGTTGCAACAATCTTTTCCTTGGAGATATTCGGCTGCGCGCCACCCGCGCCGAGCCCAATGAAATAGTTCTTAATCGCCCGCAGCGTTAAAAGCAAGAAGCGATTATTCAAACCATTGTGTGGCGTGCATGCACACACAGCTTGGTTCGTGGTGCTCTTAACACCAACAATCGAAGTTTGACCAATATTGGCGCCATACATAGCGATCAGCACGTCGCCCGGAATATTCAAGCGCAATGAGCATTCTTTTAATGCGAGCTCAGATACAAACTCTTCTGAACTCGTGATGTAATCTGCCTTCAATTCGCCGGACTTGAACCAAGGAATTGTCCCGCCGTAATAACTTGAATTTCTGCGCGAAGGCGTTGAACCTGCTCCCCAATCGCCCAGCTCGCCAAGTTCAACAAAAACCCAATTTGGTGGCATATCACCATCGGCATACAACTGTTTCGAATTAACTTTCTTGGAAGCTCTACCGCGTTTTTTTGGATTACCAACTGACGCATACTGCCGCATCCTCGCAAGTAACTCCTTTGCGCACTCATCTGTAGCATTCTGTTCAACGAGCTTACCCGTTACAGCCAAGTGCAAGACCAATTCCCGCAATCGCTCGATTCCCCCTGGCGCGTTGGCAATATGCCCAAACTCCGCCAAAAATTGCTGCGCATCCATCAGGCATCGTCTCCACGATTTTCCAGCCGGGCGCGTGAGCGGGCTATGGCTTCATGCAGTTTGGCTTGCAGCACTTCCCTGGGGGGCAGGCTGGTGAGGTATTCGGCGACGTGGATGCCGCTGGCGTCCAGTTCCAGCAGTTCGACCTGCTCCTGCTTTTTGCCACTGCACAGGATGATGCCCAAGGGCGGCGCTTCTCCGGGTTCTTGCTCGTATTTCGCCAGCCAGCGCAGGTAAAGCTCCATCTGGCCCTTGTCGGCTGCCTTGAAATCACCCAGTTTCAGCTCAATCGCCACCAGCCGTTTCAGACGGCGGTTGTAAAGCAGCAGGTCGATATAGAAATCGTCGTTGTCGATCTGGATGCGCTTTTGGCGAGAGACGAAGGTGAAGCCTGCGCCCAGTTCCAGCAGGAAGTTTTCCAGCTCGCGCAGGATGGCATCCTCCAGGTCTTTCTCCAGATAGCGGTCCTGCAGACCAAGGAAGTCCAGTATGTAGGGGTCTTTCAGTACCAAGGCTGGGGTGATGGTGCCGGTTTGGCGCAGGGTGGCCAGCTCTTGTTCCAGCAGTTGCTCGGGTTGCCTGGACAAGGCGGTGCGCTCGAAGAGCTGGGAGTCCAGCCGGTCTTGCAGGGTGCGGGTGCTCCAGCCTTCCTGCTGGCACATTTGCAGGTAGAAGTCGCGTTTGAGCGGGTCGTCGATGTAGATCAGGGTTTTGAGGTGCGTCCAGCTCAATTGTCTCCGCACTGCGGAGACAATTTCCTCCGAGGGAATGGCTTCGGCAAAGCGCAGCATGTGGCGCAGGTTTTTGGCGGAGAAGCCGCGTCCGTAGTCGGCTTCCAATTGTCTCGACAGTGCGGAGACAATCTGCTCGCCGTAGGTAGCGCGTTTGCTGCCCAGCACTTCGGTGCGAATACGGTGGCCGATGTGCCAATAAAGCATCGTCAGTGCACTGTTGACCGCAGCGGCTACTTGCCCTCGGCTTTGTTCGATCAGTTGGCGGATATCGCCCAGCAATTGCGGTCCGGCAGTCTCCGCTGCGACGGGCTTCATGCTTCGGCCTCCGGGCTGAAGTGATGTGCCAGTGCGGCGGCCAGTTCGCTTTTGAGTTGGTTTTCGGTTTCCTCGATTTCGCCCAGCAATTTTTTATATTTCTCCAGCAGCACGTCGGGGTCGTGGGTTTCTTCTTCCGGTGCGTTGGGGTTTTTGATGTCTAGATTGAAGATGGGCCAGTAGATGCGGTCACCCGCCGCTTGCGCATCACGGGCTTGCAAGTCGAGGCTGTCCGCCACGTCACGTAGGTGGGTCGCCGAGTTTTCCAGTAGCGCAATGATTTGTTGAGTGCTCTCACGCTCAATGGCCGATTGCAGTTCCTCTACCAGCACCGAGAGGTAAGCCTGTCCGTCTGCATCGGCTTTTTTGAGGTCGCCCTGCAAATCCGCCAATTGATCCTTCAGGTAGGCCGCCAATGCAGGATCATTGCGTCGCCCGGTCAGACTATCGGCCAAGTACTTTGCCTGACGACGCTTCAAACCGGCTTTAGCGCGCAACTGCTCGGCCTTGTCCAAATGCGGCTGCGCAGCAGCTTCAGCCTGTTCACGCTTGCTCTTGAAATCCACCTTCCAGGCGAATTCGTTTTCCACGCGGTCGGCAAAGTCGTTGGCCTCGGTGCCCCACCAGTCTTGCTCGGGTTTGAACTCTTCAAGGCGGATGGGCTTGGTTTTGGAATAGCTTTTGTAGCCGGCCGGGTAGGGATGTTCGTAGAACCAGATGGTGTCGGTGTGGAAGTGCTCGGTTCCGTCATCGACCGTGGCGCCCTTGGTGAAGAACAGCAGGTTGGTCTTGATGGTGGTATAGGGCGCGAATACGCCCTTGGGCAGGCGAATGATGGTGTGCAGCTTACAGTCGCGCAGCAGCAGTTTTTTCAGCACGCCCTTGATGCCGTCGCCAAACAAGAAACCATCGGGCAGCACCACGGCAGCGCGGCCGTTTTCTTTCAAGAGCTTCTTGATGATCAGCGCCATGAACATGTCGGCGGTTTCGCGGGTGCGCAGGTCGGCCGGGTAGTCGCTACCGACACCATCATCTTCGTAGCCGCCAAACGGCGGGTTGGTGATGATGCAATCGACCTTGTCGTTGGCGCTCCATTCGTTCCAGCCGATGCCCAGCGTGTTGCGGCGCTCGATCTGGCCGGGGTTGTCAATCTCATGCAGCAACATGTTGGTGGTGCACAGCAGGTGGGGAAGCTGCTTTTTTTCGATGCCGTGGATCAGCGCTTCAATGGCGCGTTTGTCTTCGGCGCTGGATTTGGTGCTGAGCTGGTTGCGAAAGTGGTCGATGGCGGCGGTCAAAAAGCCGCCGGTGCCGCAGGCCGGGTCCATCACTGTTTCGCGCTGGTCCAGGCGCGGGTTGACGCGGTCAGCCATGAAGGCGGTGATGGCGCGGGGGGTATAGAACTCGCCGGCATTGCCGGCGCCGCGCAAGTCGTTGAGCATCTGCTCGTAGACATCGCCCAGGCTTGCGCGGGTTTTGAAGTCGTGGAAGTTGATGGCTTCTTCCAATTTCTCGATCACAGCCAGCATCTGCGGGCCGGATTTCATGTAGTTATTGGCGTCTTCAAAGACCTGCTTGATGACCTTGTGCTGCGGACTCTTGCTGGCGTCAATCTGGTCTTTGAGGGCGGGGAACAGTTCGTTATTGACGAAGCTGATCAGCTCGCTGCCGGCGATTTGCGGTTTCTTCTTGCCTTCGGCATCGGCCTTGTAGGCAGCCCAGTTACGCCAGCGGTAACGCTCGGGCAAGGGCGACTTGTAGGCGGCGTTGTCGTCTTCCCATTCTTCCTCGCGCTGGTCAAAAACCTTGAGGAAGAGCATCCAGGTAAGCTGGCCGAGGCGCTGGGCATCGCCGTCGACGCCGTCATCCTTGCGCATGATGTCCTGGATGGATTTGATGGTGCTGCTGAGATTCATTGCTTTGGTGCTCTTGTGGTTAGGCCTGGCAGGAAATCAGGCCTGCTTCGGTTCCGCTATGTCGTAGAGCGCCTGTTCGAGCTCGTGCACAGCCTGGGTGTATTGTTCGAGGCCGCCGAAGATACCGCGTCTGATCTGGGTTTTGCTACCGAACTGATCAAACGGCGGCAGCTCCAGCACCTTGGCATCTTCGATGTCCTGTACGCCGTGGTCGGCGAACTTGTCGAGCAGGGCTTCAAGTACGGCGCGGGCCTGCTCGCCGTATTTTCCAAACACATCGCGCTTCTTGACGTTGTTAGCACGCTCGCGACGGGTGAGCGGCTTCTGGTCGAAAGCGACGTGGGCCACCAGGTCAAACACATCCAGTTCGCTGCCGTTGACAACGGCCTGCTGAAGTATTTCCAGCGGCACGCCATGTTCGGCCAGCTCTGCCAGAACCGCCTGCTTGCGTTCGGCACTGTTCCAGCGGCGCAGGAAGTCGGTCATGGTGCCGAATTCGGCTTGCAGTGCTTTTTTGATGTCGTCCTTGAGCAAAACGCGGTAGTCCTCGGTGATGAGCTTGCCGTCGGCATCGAGATATTGCGAGCGCTCCACGGCGACGCGTACGTTGACGTCGTCGATCACATATTTGGTCCGGCCTTCGCCGCCCGTGTTGCCACCCGAAGGTGTGTCCTCGCCATCCGTAGTGACGGGGCCATAGGGCGGCGTCTCGGGCTCCGCGCCAGGTGTGTCCGGACTATCGGGAGGCACGACGGGCTCGTCCGGCTCGGGCTCATAGATCGCCACCGGCTCGCCATCAAAATCCGGGTCGGCGAACAGGCGCGTGGCCCCCTTGAAATCCATGATGGTGAAGTACAGCTTCTGGTAGTCCTCGCGCAGGCGTGTGCCACGGCCAATGATCTGTTTGAATTCGGTCATCGAGTTGATGTTCTGGTCCAGCACGATGAGTTTGCAGGTCTTGGCATCGACACCGGTAGTCAGCAGCTTGGAGGTAGTGGCGATGACGGGATACGGTTCGTCGTTGTCGATGAAGTAGGAGAGCTGGGCCTTGCCTTCGTTGTCGTCGCCGGTGATGCGCATCACGTAGCGGCGGTTGCTGGCTGCGGCCGGGATCAGTTTCACCAGCTCTTGCCGCATGCGTTCGGCGTGGTCCTGGTCGTCGCAAAAAACGATGGTCTTGGCCATGGGGTCGATGGCCTTGAGGTATTCCCAAACCTTGCTGGCGACAAGCCGGGTTCGCTTTTCCAGTACCAGCGTGCGGTCGAAATCCTTGGTGTTGTACTGGCGTTGCTCCACCGCTTGCCCGAGTTTGTCGACCTTGCCTTTTTCGGGGGTGTAGCCCACGGCATCGACATCGGTAGCAATGCGGATCACCTTGTACGGCGCGAGGAAACCGTCTTCGATGCCTTGCTTGAGCGAGTAGGTGTAGACCGGATCACCAAAGTAGGTGATGTTGCTGACTTCCTTGGTTTCCTTGGGCGTGGCGGTCAGACCCAAGTGCGTGGCACTGCTGAAGTATTCGAGTACGTCGCGCCAGGCGGAGTCTTCTGCGGCACTGCCCCGATGACATTCATCGACCACGATCAGGTCGAAGAAATCGGCCGGGAACTGCTTGTAGATCTGTTTCCATTCCTCCTTGCCGGTGACCGCCTGATAAAGGGCAAGGTAGATCTCGTAATTCTTCTTGATTTCGCGATTGGTGACCTTGTGCATGACCTCGCCAAAAGGAGCGAAGTCTTGCTGCATGGTTTGATCGACCAAGATATTGCGGTCGGCCAAAAACAAGATGCGTTTTTTGGCCTTGGCCTTCCACATGCGCCAGATGATCTGGAATGCGGTGTAGGTTTTGCCGGTGCCGGTGGCCATGACCAGCAGCACGCGTTGTTGGCCTTTGGCAATGGCTTCGACGGCGCGGTTGATGGCTACGCGCTGGTAGTAGCGCGGTTCGCGGCCGCTGCCGTCGGTGTAGAACGGTTGCTCAATGAGTTTGACTGCTTCGGGCGCGGCCAGACCTTTCCACTGCTGGTAGAGCGGCCAAAGATCATTGAATGAAGGAAACTCGCCAAGCTGAAGCTCACGCTCGACGGGCTGGGTGATGCCAGTTCGGTCATGAATCAGGAAGGCATCACCATTGCTGCTGATGGCGAAGGGAGCATCGAGCATTTCGGCATAGGCTAGCGCCTGCTGCATGCCATGCCCCACAGAAAACTTGGCTTGCTTCGCTTCAACAACGGCAATGGGAACATTTGGTCTGGCGTAGAGCACAAAATCGGCCCGCTTGGGGCCGCCCTTGGCTTCGGGGTTCTTGATGCGAGCAGCGAGTTTGCCTCGCACCATGACACGACCATCCGTAAGTCTGACTTCCTCGCGAAACTGATGCTGCTCCCAGCCAGCCTGCTGAATGGCAGGCATGATGAACTTCGTGCAGATATCGCGCTCACTGAGTTGGTATTTGTCCAAACCGTCCGATCCCCCGCATCACTTTCCGCTGATCCACCGTGAGTCGCGATTAAGTATCAAGAAAACGTCATAAGTCTAGCAGGGCGAAGGGGGCACGACCATATTCCGGGCCTCATGCCAGCCACAGCACCTCCTGAATTCAATCATTAAGTTTCCTTTAATCGGGCGGCCGCATCCTTGGCGCCATATTGTTCTCCGAGGTCATCACCGTGGCTGCCATCCAGAAGATTTTCCAGACCCGCCGGCCGTTGCCGACAGTCCGCCATACCATCGTCGGCGCGCCACAACGGGCGGCTGCGGAAGGCTTCATTGCCGACATTTTCCGCCGCCATTACGGTGCCGAGGTCAAAAGCTTCGCCCCCAACCTGATGTTGCTCGAAGACGGCGAACGCATCGTCGCCACGGCCGGCTGGCGCTGTGCCGGTGAAGACCGGCTGTTCCTCGAAAACTACCTCGATGCACCGATCGAAACAGCCGTCGGCCGTCTGGCCGGCCAGAACGTGCGCCGCGAAGCCATCGTCGAAGTCGGCAACCTCGCCGCCGACCGTGCTGGCGGCAGCGTCGATGTCATCCTCACCCTGGCCGCGCATCTCGACCGGCTCGGCTACGAATGGGTCGTCTTCACCGCCACCCGCGAACTGATCGGCATCTTCCGCCGTCTCGGCCTGCCGCCGCTGGCACTGGCCAGCGCCGACCCGGCCTGCCTCGGCGACCAGGCGGCCGACTGGGGCAGCTACTACGACAGCCAGCCGATCGTCGTTGCCGGCCGCATTCGCCTGGCGCTGGAAATGGTGAAGCGTCATGGCTGAGTTCACCTGGCAATCCGAACTCGCCGCCCGTCCGGCCGGCAGCCCGCTGCTGCTGGGTAGTGAACGTCGCTGGCTGGCCGGCGAAGTCGTCGCCGAGATGCTGGCGGTGGGCGAACGCCTCGCCGGCAGCCGCGTCGTCGGGGTACTGGCCGACAACAGTCCGGCCTGGGTCATTGCCGACCTCGCCTGCCAGGACGCCGGCCTCGTCCATCTGCCGCTGCCCGCCTTCTTCCACCCGGAACAATTGCGCCACGCGCTCGAACAGTCCGCTGCCGATACCGTCCTGACCGA
>Ga0209066_10000588_pt1 | contig 52474 bp, 57 predicted proteins | sample All_14_2_FD_187198 | JGI IMG/M metagenome (GOLD analysis project Ga0209066, IMG submission 187198) | Freshwater microbial communities in response to fracking from Pennsylvania, USA - Allegheny Zone_MetaG_DW_15 (SPAdes) (version 2) ...
CCTCTCCGGTCGCTCTCGCCGCCCACCCCCGCCTCGGGGGAGGCCATGGGGCTTTTGGGCAGTGCTGGAGGCAACCGATGGTTTTCACCTTCCAACCGCCATTTTGGGCTGGACTGTCAGGATATGTAGCCGAAATTTCAGCCGCTTACTGCTGTGCAGCTCTGGGAATCGTGCCGACTGTTCGTCACGCGGATTACATCGGCTCCTGGCTCGAAATCATCCGGGAGGACAATCGCGCCATCCTGCGCGCCGCCAGCGCCGCGTCCAAGGCCGCCGATTATCTCCTCGCTTTCCGGCCCGAAGCGGCACTCGCCGCCAATGACGACGATCCCGACCCGGACCCCGACTGCGCCATCGCGCTAGAAGGGAGGGCTGCGGCATGATCCTCCTGACTCCTGAATTGCGCGAGCAGCTTCGCGCCAACGCCCTCGCCCGGGCCGACGCGCTTCGTCGCGGCGAGCCGGCACCCGATCCGGTGCCCGTGGTCCGCTTCTTCAATCCCGTTGGGTCCGCCACCTGGCTCGTGACCGAGCTGGATGAGGACGGGATTTTCTTCGGCCTTGCGGACCTTGGTTTCGGCTGTCCGGAACTGGGCAGTTTCGCGCTGGAGGAACTGGAATCGATCCAGCTTCCCTTCGGCCTCGGTATAGAGCGGGACATCCTGTTCGAAGGCGCATTCCCGCTTTCGGTCTATGCCGGAGCGGCCCGCCGGGCTGGCTCGCTGGTCGAGGCCGAACGCATCCTCTACCGGGCCGCCAGAGCCGCGAAAGGCGGTGCGTGATGCGCTTCGCCAAATGGCCCCGGCCCACCTCCTATGAGGAGACGTCGCGCAAACGCGCCGCCTTCGCCCATAAGCAGCGGCGCGAGCGCGAGGCGCTGCCGCTCTTCGCCGACCTGATCGCCAGAGGGCAGCATAGCGTCGAGGAGGAGATGGCGCGCCGGGCCGAATGGTGGCCCCGCCAGCAGCAGGATCGGCGGGACGCGCGTGCCGCCGTCTGGCGTTCGGCACGGGCGTGCCTGTTTGCCTTTCCCGAAGCACAACGCCAGGCGATCCGACGGGCGTGGAGGGATTGTCCCTATCCGGCCGATCCATCCAGCTTCGCGGACCTGCTGCACCAGATCCGCATCGGCAAGGTCGATCCGGGACGGCCGCCGTGGAAATATCATGCCCGTCCGCAGGCGCGCGTCACGCCCGATCCCCGTTGCTTGGCCGAGGCCTTCAGGCGCGTCGGCCAGCGCAGGATCGAACCGGCGCCCGGACATGAACCTGTCGAGGCCCCGCAATATTGCGGCAATCTCGGCCACGGCATCCTGTTTATCGATGCGGTGCCGCCGGTCGAAGTCGACGGCCTTGCGACCTTCCACGTTCGGGCTGTCTGCACCGACGCCGACATCGCCCTGATCGGGCGGCTCGCCGAGGTGGAGCAAGGCCGTCCAGTCCGCGTGGTGCGCGTCGATGTGCCCCAGACCCGCGCTGCAGGCTTTTCACACCGTCTGTTGATTCTCGCCTGCTCTGCGACCAAACGCCATGATCCCGGATGGATGCCCGCGTGGGAGCGCTATGACGGCCCGCTCTGGCAGACCTGGCGCAGCGTCGATCCCGACCGCAAGCTCGCGCGCGTCGGGTTCCTGTCGGCGCGCTACGGTTTTGGCATGGGCGACCGGCCGATCGAGGACTATGATGCGCGGCTGACGCCTGACCTTGCGACCCGCATGATCGCGGGCGGCATGGGAACACGCTGGCCGCGTCCGCCGTCGCCCACAACTACGGCTCGCATCCCGGCTGGGAGATCGGCAGCCTCTGCTATCATGGCACGCGGCCATTCACAGACGTCGCGATGGTCGGTGGCGGCCTCTACCTCAAGGTCATGCGCGCCTTCCTCGAAGGCTTTCGCGAAATGCACTGCATCACCCCCGATGCCGAGATCACCGAAATCAATGCCGGGATTGGCGTGATGCGCCAGCGCCTGCGCGCCTGGCTCGAACACGGACGCGGGCAATGAGCGATCCGCGCGCCCGTGTTGGGCACAATGGCGGGCCGGCGCTCGACGAGGAGGACAACAAGGAACCGCCGGGACCGCGCTACTGCAAATACTGCCGGCACTGGTCGCCGCCGTCCGATTGGGAGGTCCGCGCCTATGAATCCTTCCAGCTCGGCCTGTCGAAACGGCGGGTCAAGCGTCCGTCGGGCACCTGCGACCGTGTGCTGATGCAGGCCGGCAAGCCGCTGGCCTTCTCGGCGACGGTCGACACTTTCGGATGCCTGAACTTCTCGGCGAAGCCGCCGGAGCCAATCGTACGCAGGCGCGGTTTCGTCACCATCTATGAAGGGGACCAGATCGTATGGCAGGGCCATGAGGAATATGTGCCCGACGAGCATCGGTGATCGGACTGTATCCCGATCCATGCTATGGACGAGCGATCCCGGCCCACGGAGGCGCCGATGCCGAAGAACCGCCAGACCTTCCATGATCCGCTGGACGAGCTGCCGCCGGTGATGATCGAAATCCTCAAGGGGGATATGCTGCGCTTCACGCAGATCGATCGCGACGGGCGCACGAACGTCGTGACCTTCTCCGATCGTCTTGCGGTCCGGCGGGGCGTGTTCGACGCCGCGCCTGCCGGCACCGAAGGGCTCAGAGCGGAAGCCTGAACTGATCCGGGTCGGGGCCGGGCGTTCCTTCCAGTCTTTCGATGATGGTTGCCGCAAGCGTGTCTGCGGCGCGCTCGCGCATCCGCTCGTCCGGCATCGTCAGCCCGACCCGCGCCCAGCCGGGCGCGGCAAGCAGGATAGCGGACAGTTGCTGTCGTTCGATTCGTTCCATGCGTCAATGAGAACGAATATCGAACATTCTGACGAGCCGGTTGCGGTGGATGACCCGTCCTCGTGCCTTGCCTGCACGCTCCAACGCAGACGACTGACTTCCACTGCGCTGTCAGCGCGCCTCGAACCCTTCATGGTAGGTAACCTCGCCCGCGCAGGGCTCGCCTGACAGGATCAACGACTGGAAATATTCCGGCGGAACATCGCCGTAGCGCAGCGCATCATCGCTGCTGAACCCGAAGCGGCGATAATAATCGGGATCGCCGAGCAGCACGCATCCGGCCGCACCCCGTTGCCGAAGCTGCTGTAATCCCTCCAGGATCAAGGCGCTGCCGATGCCGCTGCGTTGGAGGTAGGGCCAGACCGATACCGGCCCCAGACCGAACCAGCCCAAATCCTTGCCGTCGATCAGCACCGGCGAGAAGGCGATATGCCCCACGATCTTGCCATCCTGCTCCGCGACAAGCGAGAGGGGGAGCGCGCCAGCGGCTCTGAGCGCATCGACGATTGCGCCTTCGGTCTGGCTACTGTGTTCGACACTTTTGAACGCGGCTTCGGTCAGGGCGCGAATGGTCGAGATGTCGGCAGGTGTTTCGACGCGAATGATCATCAGGCTCGTCTGACGGGTCCGACCCGCTCGGGCAACTGCAACATGCCCGTCAGACCGTGAACAGCGCCCGACATACGTCGGAGCATAGGGGCGTGGACGGCCTGCCTGCGGCGGCACCCAAGAGCGAGAGTATCCCTGCGGGTCTCGTGACGGGCAGGAAGCCGGGAGAGAGTCTCCTGGCTGCTCGTCATGGAGAATGCCATGACCCGATCCACCTCTTCGCATCCCCTCATCGCCCGCCTGCGCGCCTTTGTCGCGGCCTGGTTCGTGATGGAGGCAACACCCGACATGGACACCGCCGACCATGAGGCCCGGCTCCAGGAAACCCGCCTGTCGCCCGGTGTTTCGCTGCTGGTCATCCTTCTGGGCGCGCTCCTGTGCTGGGCGGCGGTTCTCGTTCTGGCCGGTGTGCTGTGAGGACGCCGGGCCGCGCCGGGGGCGAGCGAAACGGGCCTGCCGGTGGCAGGCCCGAAAGAGGCAGAGGGAAGCCGGGGCTTAGTGACGGGCCGGGAGCCGGGAGAGAGTCTTCCGGCGGCCCGTCATGGAGAAAACCGATGGCTAAAAGCCTTCCGAAGATCATCCTCAGCGGCTCGCGCGACATCCCGTTCGACCGTCTGGTCCTGTCCCAGTCCAATGTCCGCCGGGTCAAAGCCGGCGTGTCGATCGGCGAGCTGGCCGCCGACATCGTGCGCCGCACCCTGCTCCAGAGCCTCAATGTGCGGCCCATGCTGGACGGCGAGGGTCAGGAGACCGGCCACTTTGAGGTGCCGGCCGGTGGCCGGCGGTTCCGCGCGCTCGAACTGCTGGTGCAGCAGAAGCGGCTCGCCAAGGACGCGCCCATCCCTTGCGTCGTCAAGGCGGCCAATGATGTCGTCACGGCCGAAGAGGACAGCTTCGCCGAGAACACCTTCCGCGAGCAGCTCCATCCGCTCGACCAGTTCCGCGCCATGCAGGCGATGGTCGACAAGGGCGAAGGCGTAGAAGCCATCGCCGCGCATTTCCTGGTGACGCCTGCGGTGGTCACGCAGCGGCTGCGCCTCGCCAAGGTTTCGCCCAAGCTGCACGACATCTATGCCGAGGACGGCATGACGCTCGAACAGCTCATGGCCTTCGCCGTCTCCGACGATCATGCGCGTCAGGAACAGGTCTGGGAGATGCTCGCGCACAGCTATAACAAGTCGGGCGCCTATATCCGCCAGAAGCTCACCGAGAACACAGTGCGCGCGCGCGACAAGCGGGTGCGATTCATTGGCGTCGAAGCCTATGTCGCGGCGGGCGGCTGTGTCATGCGCGACCTGTTCGAGCCCGATGATGGCGGCTGGCTGACCGATCCCGCGCTGCTCGACCGCCTCGTTGGCGAGAAGCTCCAGGCGGAAGGCGAGCGCATCGCTGCCGAGGGCTGGAAATGGGTCGCGACCGCCATCGACATGCCCTGGGGCGTGACCAACGGCCTGCGCGAGATCGACGGAGTCGAGCTTGCCATGACCGGCGAGGAGGAAGCGAAGCTCGCCGCGCTCCAGACCGAGATCGGGGAGCTTGAAGCCGAATGGGCCGATGCGCCCGAGGTGCCCGATGAGGTCCAGGCGCGGATCGAGGCGATCGATGCCGCTATCGGCATGCTGGTCGAACGGCCGATGAGCTTCGAGGCGCGGGATATGGTCATCGCCGGCGCGTTCCTGTCGATCGAGGTCGACGGCACGCTCGCGGTCGAGCGCGGCTATGTCCGCCCCGAGGATGAGCCGGTGATCGAGATCGAAGGCGCGGAAGATGTCGGCGTGGACGGTCATGCCGGACATCGCGCCGAGACAGGTGATGACGACGCGGCGGACGAGGATCAAGCGGCCGGTCCGGGCGTCTCCAATGTCGTTCCGATCAGCGCGGCATCCGGGGATGAGGACGATGAGGATGGCGAGGTGGTCAAGCCGCTGCCCGACCGGCTCGTCGCAGAACTCACCGCCTGGCGCACGCTGGCGCTGCAGGATGCGTTCGCGCAGTCGCCCTCGACTGCCTTCGCGGCGGTGCTGCATGCCTTCGTGCTCGATTGCTTCTATTCTTCGACACGCGAATCCTGCCTGCAGATCTCGCTCCATGAAGCGTCCTTCGGCTTCTCGACCACGGGACTGCGCGACAGCGCGCCGGCGCGGTCGATCGCCGAGCGGCACAAGCGCTGGGCCGACCGGCTCCCCGATTCTGACAAGAATTTGTGGGAAGCTCTGCTGGCGCTCGACGGCAACGAGCAGGCCGCGCTCTTCGCGCATTGCGCTTCGCGGGTTCTGAACGCGCAACAGGAGGTGGTGCCCAAGTATGACAATGGCCGCATCTCGAAGAGCAGCATCGAGCGCCGGGTCGAGCATAGCCATGTCCTTGCCCGGGCGGTCGGGCTAGATCTAGTCGGCGCGGGCTGGCGGCCGACGGTCGCAGGCTATCTCGGCAGCGTCACCAAGCAGCGGATCATCGCCGATGTGGCCGAGGCCAAGGGCGCGAAGTTCGCGGAGATGATCGACCATCTCAAGAAGGCCGACATGGCCCGCGAGGCCGAACGGCTGCTCGAGGACGGCGACTGGCTGCCCGAACCGATGCGCACGCCGGTGCTGGTGGATGCCGCGCAGGCTGGCGAACCGGAGGGGCAAGTCGATGAGGCCACCACGCTTCCGGCCTTCCTCGATGAAGAGCTGGTCGAGGCTGGCGCCGTTGCCGGCAATGACGACGGCGAGGCGCTGCCGGAAGCGGCCTGAACCTCCGGGCGGGGTGGCATTTCGCTGCCCCGCCTCCTTCCAATCCGTTCCTGAAGGATCGAGCCATGTCTGTTGCCAATCTTGAGACCGCCAGCGCCGACCGCCTGGCGCCTGTCCTGCACGCCGCCTTGCACCGTCTTGGTCATTTGGGCCGCGAGGGCGCCGTCGCGCTCGCCCGGCTCGTCGAAGACGATGACGCCGATTTCGACGAGGCGGCCGCATGGATCGCCGACGTAGCCAGCGGGGCTTTGCGCGAATGACGCACCGTCCCGTCATATCCTTCCCTTTTTCTCAGAAAGCCCGGTCGCAGCGCCGGGCTTTTGCCGTTCCGGAGAATAGCAATGACCGATACTCCTCAGCCCGTGATCGACATGGACGCGATCTTGGCGCGCTTTCGCGAATGGGAGGCACGCGCTGCCCATCTCCTTCCCGACAACAAGGCCAGGCTGTTCGCGGTCCTCGCCTCGGCGGGCATCACGCGCGTCATCGTCACCTTCGACGGAGGCGGTGACAGCGGCCAGATCGAGGACATTGCCCCCTTCCGCGCTGACGAGCAGGTCGAAATGCCGGTCGGGACGGTCGAAGTGATGATGCTCGACCATGGTGCCGACCAACCCGTCGCCAACAATCTGTCGCCCGGCGAAGCGATCGAAGACCTCTGCTACGATCTGCTCCGCCAGAAGCATTGCGGTTGGGAGAATAACGATGGCGCCTATGGCGAGTTCACCTTCGACGTGACCGCCGGCACCATCGCGCTCGATTATAATGAGCGGTTCACCTCGTCCGAATCCTATTGGCATGAATGGTGAGGCGGCGATGGGACATTGCTATCATCACGCGCTTTCCTCGGTCCGCAAATGGGGCAGCGTGCCGGAAGACTATCTGGCGCTGCACCAGTGGTTCGATCAGCCGTCCAAGGAGATCACAGCGGATTTCCGCCATCGTGCGCTCCGGCACCATGCTCAGGGTATATTTGAACTTGAGAGGGCGTTTGGTCCAACCATCACTCTTTCGACGGGCCGGGTCGTTCCGGTTAGGTTGATCGGCGAGATGCACGTGCGCGAGGACTTGGGATTCATTCCCAGCTTCGCCGATTGGGTGCGCTGCATCAGGCCCGAGCCCTGGATGGGACGCGCGCAGCCGATCCATCGCGATGTCGATCCCTTCGCCGCCGGCGACCCGGAGCGGTCAACCATGGCGACGGTCATCGCGGGAGGGCAGCCATGAGCGTTATCTATCCGCTGCGGCTCTTCCTCGATTGCTCGACGGCGCACCTCTCGCCTGATGCGCGCGACTACGTCGACAGGACGGACGTGATCGCGTCATCGACGCCCTATGGCTGGTTCGTCTGGGCCAGCGAGGAGCCCGGCGAGGATGTGCCGGACGATCTTGCCGCGATCATGGCGCACGCCCGCTCGCTCGGGGCGGAATACATCAACTTCGACCGCGATGCCGACGAGATCGGCGACTTGCCCGTCTTCGACTGGGGGTAGCCGGTCGTCGCCTTTCCACCTTTCAACCACCGAGCCCGGCCATCGCGTCGGGCTTTTTGCATATCTGGAGACCTGAGCATGGCTGATTATCATTCGCCGACCGTCGTGCGACCGAGCATTCCGCTCGCTGCAATCACTCCGCTCGAACATGCCTTGCTTTGCCAGATGTTCGAGCATGAGAGCGACGGTGATGCCTCCTATTTCTTCGCCAGCGAAGGACCGTCCGACACGGTCTGGCTCGACATTGCCGATATCAAATCCATGCTGGCGGACGAACTGGCACCGTCCGGCCCTGTCGTCGAGATGATCCGCGCCAAACTGGCTGACGTCTCACCCGACGAAGCCGAACTGGAACTCGACCTGTCCGATCTGGGCGAGGGTGCGATCTTCCAGCAGATCATCCGGCGATGCGAGGAACTGGATCATGTCGTCATCACTTCCGCCTGGACCTGTACGAAGATGCGGCCCGATGGCTTTGGCGGCAGCGTTACCGTAGTGACGGCCGATCATATCCTCTCCAGTTCGACCAGCGAGATGGAAGCGCGGCTGCTCGACAGGTGCGACTACGGCGATCTGGGCTGCGCACCCGGTCATGGCAAACATTCGGTCCTGACGCTCAAGGAAGCCGAGATCCGTTCTATGGCGGCGAATATCCAGCAGGCCTGTGAGGGCACCGACGCCGCCGGGGTGACAGTCACCGACGAGCAGATCCGGCAGGCCTGTTTTGCGCTGATCCCGACGCTTGATCTCGACGAGCAGCTTCGCGACCTCGAATCCAGCACCGCCATGACGGCGATCCGGCTCGCGCGCGCTGCCTCTGCCTGATCCTTCCCTCTCATTCATCACCCTCTCGAAAGCCCGGCCATGCGCCGGGCTTTCGCGCTTCAAGGAGCATGAAAATGTCCGCACAGCATATCTACGACACCGCGCCGCTCGGCAGCCTGATCACTTTCTCCAATGGTGAACCGCGTCCGCCAGCGCGGTTCACGCGCAAGCTGCGGGCGTGGAATGAGGCAAACGGCATGGGCCGGCTGGTCGAGCGTGCCGCCGGCTGTTCCGGCCGGACCTACCCGTCGCCCGCGACCTTCGCGCTCCATCTCGGCAATTACGGGAGCCAGGGCACGATCCTGATAGTGGTCCGCCGGATATATACCCTCGACAGCCAGCTGCGTTTCGAGATCGCCGACCAGCCCAAGGCGGGCATGGTGCGCATCGTGTCGCGCCGCGATGGCCGCGAGGAGTTGCACCATCTCGCGCCCAACCGCGCCGCTGCCGAAGCCTGGGCTGCGGCGCATCGCTATCACGGTTCTGTCATGGAGGAGGTCGCTGATCCCGATCTGGTCGCGGCGCCTGTCCGGCTCGGGAGGGCGGCATGAGCAGACGGCGGCACTTCGTGCATGTCTATGCGACTATCCGGATCAAGGTGGCGGTCGATGCGTGCGATCATCGCGCGGCGATGCGAGCCGCCGACGCCGTGGTGTTCGGCGCCCGGCATGCGGTGGGACTGATCCCGGTCCATCCGGCGGTGATCGACACCGACTATGCCGAGGAGGTCACCGAATATCTGGTCGACGAAGCCGATGATCCGAGCTTCGCGCGAACGCGCAGTTACGGCCCCTATCACAAACCAAGGCTGGTTTACGGCGACAGGAGGGCGGCATGAGCGCGATCCTTCCGGACTATGGCGCCAGCGCCGACGGGCACCTCACGGCCCGGGTCGGCGACATCGCTTATATCGCTGTGCCATGCGCTTCCGGTTTCCGGCTGGCGTCGGGATGGCAGCCGCGGCGTCGGATCGGGGAATGGAGCGAGGCCGATGTCTTTGGCAGCGAGGGCATCGTTCCTGACGCGGCGGGCTTTCGCGCGCATGTCGAGGATGTCGCGCGCCACCTCACCCAGTGCGCGGCCCTTGGGCGCAAGGAGGTGTGCATGCGTGTCTCGACGCCCTGGGGCATGTCGCAGGGCGCGACCATCTATGCCGAGGGTGTGGTCTGTCATTCCACCGCTTCGCATGGCGGGTTCAAGCTAGACCGCGCCCGCAACGCGGCCTTGCATCCCGCGCTGCGGCTCAAGGGCGGGTGGTATGAAGAAGATGGTGACTGGGCGCGGGTTGCGGTCGGCTATCCCGACATCTTCACCGACCGGGAGAAACGATCCGCCGACCGGACGCTCCGCGACTGGGAGCCCGATACTTGGGAAGCGGTTCATGGCCGGATGCTGAGTGCGGAGGAATCGTTCACCCGTGACCGGCAGCGGTTCGAGCGCGAGCATGCCGCAGACTGGGTGGTGATCTCGGCGGTCACGTCGAAACGGCATCCGGGTTTCATCGAGACCATCGCCGCGATTGGCGGCCGTCGCGACGGATCGGACAGGTGCGCATGGCTCGTGCCCGCCGCCGAATATAGCGCCGGAAGCCACGGTTTCGTGATCGATCCCGCGCGCCATCAACCGATACCAGCCTGATCGATGCCCGTTCCGCATATCGGGACGGGCATTTTTCATGCCCGCCAGCCAGAGGCGCGTGCATCATCCGGCTCGCCCCGCACAGCGGCATCGCTGGCTTTGGCACGGCCTTGCCGATCGTCAACGGGCAAGCCGTTCCCCTCCGGTGACGCGCGGACCTTACCCGTGCCTCTCGCGCTCGCATGCCGTCGTGCTGGCGGCGCGGAGACAACAGATGTGCAAGGTGCTCAACAAGCGACTGGCAGGCGTTCCTGAAAACGCTGCCTATATCGGACGCGGCTCAAAATGGGGTAATCCGTTCGTCATCGGCCGCGATGGCGATCGCGCCGAGGTCATCGCCAGATATGCGCGCTGGCTACGCCGCCAGCATCAGCTTCTGCGGGCGCTCGACGAGCTGCGCGGATGTGATCTCGTCTGCTATTGCGCACCGCTGCCGTGCCACGGCGACCTGCTGTTGTGGCTCGCCAGGGCCAGTCGGCAGGAGCGTATCATCTGGTGGCGTTCCGCGGCGTGACGGCCAGCCGCGATCTCCCCGTCCTCGTGTCTGATCTTCCCGCCTGATCGACGTCCGGTAAGAGGCACGGTCTCATGTCCGTCAACCCGCAAGGGGTTTCCCTCGCACATGCTCGGTGACGGTCTCGTCCGGCCTCTTGTTTCCGGCGTCGGCGGGAATGGTTCCGCCACAGGAACAGGAGACAGCTTATGACCGATCACACGCTCCCTTATGGCCCTGACGATGTTGCGGTCTGGCCCGATGGCACCTGGGGCTTGCTCGGCGACGTCCGGGCCGGCGACTATGCGTATATGTCGGACGACTATGAGATCGTGCGCAGCGTCGATCATGCGCGGCTGAAGGCGCTGGGCGTCGAGGAGGACTTCGATATCGAGCCCGGGTGAGAGGGAGAGGCTTGGCCGGGAAGGGAGAACCCGGCCGGGCCCAGAGAGCGTCCGGCGGGCTTCGCCCTTTCTCGCTCTCCCGGAGACTTGCCCCCATGACCCAGATCCTGTCCGACGCGGCGCTTTGCGCCGCGCCCCTCCCGGCCGCATCCGGCTTTGCCTTGCAGGGCGTTGCCCTGCTCGCTGCCGCGCGCGGCCTCCTGCCCAGCCTGGAGGCCGGGCGTCCGGTCGATGCCGCAACCTTGCGCGCGGCGATGTCGCAAGCGTTCGGCGGAACCGACGCCGAAGGCGCGTGGGACTGGAAGAGCGCCTATGACGCCTGCGAGGCCGCCGAGATCCTGTTTCTGCGCCGCTATGGCCAGACGATCATCGGCCGTGCGCCTGCCAGCGCGCTGGCGCTGATCGAACGGATTGCCGCCCTGCTGCCGACGCACACCCGCCGCTCGAAAACTTCGCAGGCGCTCCAGCAATATTCGACGCCGCCGGGCCTTGCCTATGTCGCAGCGCTCGCCGCTGCGCTCGTACCCGGCGATCATGTGCTCGAACCCTCGGCAGGCACCGGCATGCTGGCAGTCCATGCCGTGCTGTCACGCGCGGGTCTGACGCTCAACGAGCTTGCGGAAACCCGCGCCGCGCTACTCGGCCATCTCTTTGCGGGCATCGCCGTCTCGAACCATGACGCCGCGTCGATCGACGATCGGCTGCGACTTGCGATCCGCCCGACCGTCGTGCTGATGAATCCGCCTTTCTCGGCCGTGGCCCATGTCGACCGGACAATGCGGAACGCGGTGATGCGCCATATCGAATCCGCACTGGCCCGACTCGAACCGGGCGGCCGGCTGGTCGCGATCACCGGCGCCAGCTGTGCGCCGGCGTCCTGGGAGTGGCGCGCCCCGTTCACGCGGCTGCAGGAACAGGCCCGCGTCGTGTTCACCGCCGCTATCGATGGCAAGATCTATGCGAAGCACGGCACGACCATCGACACGCGGTTGACCGTAATCGACAAGCTGCCCGCGGAAAATCCGGGCCGGTTCGTCGAGAGTGCCGGCAAGGCGCCCGATACTGCCACGCTGCTCGGTTGGGTGCTGGATCAGGTGCCGCCGCGCGCACCGATCACACCATCGCCTGTCACGCCCCTGCCGGTCACCGCATCTGTTTCGCGCGGGTTGGCGAAGGCGCGGATCGCCGTGTCGCCCTCTGCGCCCGCCGATCCTGAGACCGAAGCGGTCGAACAGGCCTATGAGACGACCGACTGGACGCCGCCCGCCGATCGGCTCGGCGAGAGCATCTACGAGCCCTATGCACTCCAGTCGATCGTGGTCCCTGGCGCAGGCGCACACCCGACGCCGCTGGTCCAGTCCGCCGCGATGGCCTCGGTCGCGCCGCCCAGGCCCTCCTACCGGCCGCATCTGCCGCCCCAGCTCGCCACGCTGGGCATCCTCTCCGATGCGCAGATCGAATCCGTGATCTATGCCGGCGAAGCCCACGATGGGCATCTGTCGGGTTCGTGGAAGGTCGATGCCACCTGCGATGTTGTGACCGCTGCGGCGGAGGATGCCGAAGGGGCGATCAAGTTCCGGCGTGGCTGGTTCCTCGGTGACGGCACCGGCGCGGGGAAAGGTCGGCAGGTCGCCGCGATCATCCTCGACAATTGGCTGAAAGGCCGTCGCAAGGCGCTGTGGCTGTCGGTCTCCGATCGGTTGCTGGAGGATGCCCAGCGCGACTGGACCGCGCTCGGGCAGGAACGGCTGCTGATGACGCCGCTTTCGCGCTTCAAGCAGGGCAGCGCCATCCGCCTCGACGAAGGCGTACTGTTCACGACCTATGCCACACTGCGCTCGCAGGAACGCGGCGGCAAGAAATCGCGCGTCGAGCAGATTGTCGAATGGCTCGGCGCGGACTTCGACGGGGTGATCGTGTTCGACGAGGCCCACGCGATGGCCAATGCCGCCGGCGGCAAGGGCGCGCGTGGCGATGTCGCGCCCTCGCAGCAGGGCCGTGCGGGGCTCCGATTGCAGCACGCGCTGCCCAATGCGCGCATCGTCTATGTCTCTGCGACCGGCGCGACTACCGTGCAGAACCTCGCCTACGCCCAGCGTCTCGGCCTCTGGGGTGGCGACGACTTTCCCTTCGCGACGCGCGGGGAGTTCGTCACCGCGATCGAGAATGGCGGGGTCGCGGCGATGGAGGTGCTCGCGAGGGATCTGAAGGCGCTGGGGCTCTATGCGGCGCGTTCGCTGTCCTTCGATGGTGTCGAATATGAGATGCTCGAGCACCGACTGACACCTGAGCAGGTGCGCATCTATGACAGCTATGCCTCGGCGTTCGAAGTGATTCACAACAATCTCGACGCCGCGCTCGAAGCGGCGGGTGTCACCAGCGCTTCGCATGGTACGCTCAACCGCCAGGCCAAGGCGCAGGCCAAATCCGCCTATCAGGGCATGCTCCAGCGCTTCTTCAACCATCTCATCACCAGCATGCAGACGCCCAGCGTCATCGCCAGCATCGCGCGCGATCTGGAGGCGGGCCATGCCGCGGTGGTCCAGATCGTCTCGACCGGCGAAGCGATGCAGGAGCGCCGCCTCGCGGAGATCCCTGCCGACGAATGGAATGACGTCTCGGTGGACATCACGCCGAGGGACGGCGTTCTGTCCTACCTGCAGCACAGCTTCCCGGTGCAGCTCTACGAGCCGTTCACCGACGGCGAGGGCAATCTTTTCTCCCGGCCGGTCCATGACACAGAGGGCAATCCGATCATCAACCGTGAGGCGGTGCGCTTGCGTGATGCGATGATCGAGCGGCTCGCCGCCTTGCCGCCCGTTCCCGGCGCGCTCGACCAGATCGTCCAGCATTTCGGGACGGAGATGGTGGCGGAGGTGACGGGCCGGTCGCGGCGCGTGGTGCCGAAGACGAACGATGACGGCACGGTGCGCTTCGCGGTCGAGAACCGTCCGGCCTCGGCGGCGCTGCACGAGACTGATGCCTTCCAGAGCGATGTGAAGCGCATCCTGGTCTTTTCCGAGGCGGGCGGCACCGGGCGCAGCTATCATGCCGATCTCGGCGCGGTGAACCAGCGCCGCCGCGTCCATTATCTGCTCGAAGCGGGCTGGAAGGCCGATGCCGCCATCCAGGGCTTCGGGCGCACCAATCGCACCAATCAGAAGCAGCCTCCGCTGTTCCGGCCGGTCTCGACCGATGTGAAGGCGCAGAAGCGCTTCATCTCGACCATCGCCCGACGCCTCGATTCGCTGGGTGCGATCACGCGCGGCCAGCGCCAGACCGGCGGGCAGAATATGTTCCGGCCCGAGGACAATCTGGAATCGTGGTATGCGCGCGATGCGCTGCGTCAGCTCTATGTGCTGCTCGCGCGCGGCAAGGTCGAGGGCTGCTCGCTCGCCCGCTTCGAGGCGGCGACCGGCTTGTCGCTGCTCGATAGCGACGGTGGCCTCAAGGATGAGCTGCCCGGCATCAACATCTTTCTGAACCGCATGCTCGCGCTCACCGTCGCCATGCAGAACCTGCTGTTCGAAGCATTCGAGGGCCTGCTCACCGCCCGGATCGAACAGGCGCAGGCATCGGGGAGCTATGAGGTCGGGCTGGAAACCTTGGCTGCGGAGAGCTTCCGCATCGTCGGCCGCGCGCCGATCTACACCCATCCGGGCACGGGCGCGCAAACCGCTCTGCTGACGATCGAGCGCAAGGATCGGCTGACCCCGCTTTCGCTTGAGGAGGCGCTGGAGCAGGCTGACAATCGCGGCGCAAAGCTGCTGGTGAACGCCAGGACCGGCAAGGCCGCGATCCAACGCCGGGCGCGCAGCGTGACCGATGATGACGGTGCGATTCATCCGCGCGTGCGCCTGGTCTGGCCGCTCACTGACAGCGTGATCCCGGCCGAGATGCTGCTTGCCGGTCACTGGGAGGAAGTGGAACGTGACGCTTTCAGCGCGGCATGGTCCGCCGAGCTTGCCGGCTTGCCGAGCCATGAGGTCTCGACCCTGCATATGGTCTCGGGGCTGCTGCTGCCGATCTGGAAGCTGCTGCCCGACGAATCGACCCGCGTCTATCGGCTCCAGAGCGATGACGGCGAGCGGATCATCGGCCGCCGCGTCTCTCCGGCCTGGGCGGCGCGTGTGGCCAATGATGACGGGCCGGTCACAGTGTCAGGCGAGGACGCGATGGCGATGCTCCTGTCGGGCGAAGCCGCGCTGCTTCTGGCGCAGAACCAGAAGCTCCAGCGCGTTCGGGCGATGAACGACTGGCGGATCGAACTCACCGGGTTCAACGATCTGGGTGTGGAGCGCCTCAAATCGCTGGGCTTGATCTCCGAGATCGTCTCGTGGAAGCTTAAACTCTATGTGCCGACAGGGGCTGTCGGCGTCGCTGTGCTGGAGCGTCTGCTCGATCGTTTCCCGGTCGAGCGGATCTCCGGGCGCAAGGCCGCCTGAGGAGCCCTGTCATGCCCACCAAAATGCTGACAAGCCCCGCCAGCCAGATTGCTGTTGCTCTCGCCGACAACGCCGAGGCCGTGTGTCGCCATTATCTCTCGAAGGGCCATCGTGAAGGCCGCTACTGGCTGGTGGGCGATGTGCGCAATACGCCGGGACGCAGCCTCTATGTCCGTCTGGCGACATCGCCGGACGGACGCGGCGCTGCGGGCAAATGGACCGATGCGCAAAGCGGCGATCATGGCGACCTGCTCGATGTGATCGCCGCCGCGAAACAGTGCCGGACCTTGCGCGAGACGCTCGACGAGGCCCGTCATTTTCTGAGCCTGCCCATGCCGCCGCCGGTGGAAACTACGCCATTCCGCAAGGCGAAGGCGCCGACCGGAACGCCCGAGGCCGCGCGGCGGCTTCATGGCGGATCGAAGCCAATCGGGAGCAGCCTGGTCCGAACCTATCTCGCCTCCCGGCAGATCACGAATCTCACCGGCTGTGAGGCGCTGCGTTTCCATCCCCATTGCTGGTATCGGGCATCGGACGACGACGATCCCGATGTCCGCCCCGCATGGCCGGCGATGATCGCGGCGGTCACCGATCTCGATGGCAGCGTCACGGGCGTCCATCGCACCTGGCTCGCGCTCGACGGCTCGACCAAGGCGCCGGTCGCCTATCCCCGGCGCGCCATGGGCGAGTTGCTTGGGCATGGGGTGTGGTTCGGGCGTGCCGGCGCAGTGATGATGGCCGGAGAAGGCATCGAGACCATGTTGTCGCTGCGCCAGGTCATGCCGGTGATGCCCGCGATTGCAGGCCTTTCCGCCGCTCATCTCGCGGCCATCCTGTTCCCGGCAGGGCTGAAGCGCCTCTATGTCGCGCGCGACGACGATCCCGCCGGCGCGGGAGCGTTGAAGACATTGTCCCAGCGGGCGATCACGGCGGGCATCGAAATCGTGCCGCTCGAACCCAGGCTTGGCGATTTTAACGACGACCTTATGGCCTTCGGGCGGGAGCGTCTAGCGGCAGCGCTTCGGGGGCAACTGCGGGCCGGGGATGCCGCGCATGTCCTGACGGGAGACTGAGAGGCAGCGGATCACGGTCTGGGCCTGGTGGATCATCGCCATCGGCTCCGGCCTTTAGGAGACGCCACGCCACCGGCCTTCGGGAGAGGGCGACTGCGGCAAGTGGCCCGGGACGGCAATGGCTGCGCGGGAGCTATGTTCCGCCGGGGCTGAAGCCCCTTTGCATCGCGAGGCAAAATAGCCCCCGCTGCGCCATCCTCCGCTTCGCTCCGGCCGCACCCCAAGGGCTGCGGTGCAGTCCCGTTCCACCCGCCGCTGGCCGTCGCCACGAAGGCCGCGAGAGGCGCGGCTCACAGGCACGGAAAGAATGACAATGACCCATGATGACCAGCCCCAGAATCCACAACCCGGTTCCACCGCCTACCTCCTTCAGGAAATGCAGCTCTACGGCTATCGGCCCTATGAAGATGAACCCGATCATCGCCCGCTGCCCGACGATCGCATTGCCGGCGGCGCGGTCGCCGAGATGTTCGACGCTCTGGTTTCCTGCCTGATCGACACGCGGATCGAACCCGACCTTGAGGATCTTGCCTGGGGCATCGTCAACGTCTTCCACCGCGCCGGGACAAGGATCGAGCGCGAGCTTGACGACAATGAGCAGGCGCAGAAGCGGATGCAGCGCGAACAGGATGGCAGCGAGGTCAAGTCCGTCGAGCTGGAGCGCACGATCGCCGAAGGGATCACCATGATCGAACGGCGCGACACGATGGAATATTTTCGCGATGCCGCCGCCGAGCAGTTCCGCATCCATCTGCGCAAACCCTGGCTTCCCCGTTCCGGCCCGATGGTCAACCACAAGGCGCTGACCTCGGCGGTGCTCGACAGCCGCAAGCATGTCGAGAAGCGCGGCTATAAGAAGCAGCGGCTGCTCGATCCCGATGGCGTGCGCATCGCCTTCACTGGCGGCGCCGACTACAACGATCATCAGCGCATCTACGCCGTGCTCGACAAAGTCCATCAGCAACTGCCGAGCATGATCCTCATGCATGGCGCAACGCCCACCGGCGCCGAGCGCATCGCCGCCTGCTGGGCACGTGATCGCAATGTGCCGCAGGATCCCTGTCGCCCCGATTGGAACCGGCACAAGAAGGCCGCACCGTTCAAGCGCAACGATGCGATGCTGGCGGTCATGCCCAAGGGCGTGATCGTCTTCCCCGGCACGGGCATCCAGGACAATCTCGCCGACAAGGCCCGCAAGCTCGGCATCCGCATCTGGGATTTCCGGAAACGGGCCGGGTGAACCGGAATTTGAAACGAAACAAGAACGAAAATCTTGCGCTCAGGGACGTCGATACCCTATTCTCAGATATCTGCTGCTTTGTCTGGTAGATTCGAACAGGGGATTTTCGATGACATGCAAGGCTGCTCGCAACGCCGAGCTTGAAAGGCTTCATAGCGAAGGCGCCAGCTATGCGGCGCTCGGTCGCCAGTTCAATCTGTCAGCTGCACGCGTGACACAGCTGATCGCAAGGGTGAGGCGCATGCGCAAAACCATGGCGCTGCGTCTGGACGCCCTTTTGCGTCACACGACATGAGCGCCCTGTTCACGCCACCTGATGGGCAAGCACGCTGTCTTTGGTGCGCGGCTTCACCCGACTACATCGCCTATCATGACAGCGAATGGGGTTTTCCGGTCGATGACGATCGCCGCCTGTTCGAGAAATTGAGTCTGGAAGGCTTCCAGTCAGGCCTTTCCTGGCGGACCATTCTCACCAAGCGCGAGAATTTTCGTGCGGCCTTTGCCGGGTTCGAGATCGACCGCGTGGCGGCCTTCGATCAGGCCGATGTCGAGCGCCTGCTGCAGGACGCCGGGATCGTGCGGCATCGCGGCAAGATCGAGGCGGTCGTCAACAATGCCGCCCGGGCGCAGGATCTCGTGCGCGAGGCCGGATCGCTGGCCGTCTATGTCTGGAGCTATGAGCCACAGGGCGGCGATATTCCCAATCAGGCATCGACCTCGCCCGCCTCCATCGCCATGTCGAAGGATCTGAAGAAGCGCGGCTGGGCCTTTGTCGGTCCGACCACGGTCCATGCTTTCATGCAGGCGATGGGGCTCATCAACGATCACGCCGAAGGCTGCGTCACCCGCGCGAAAGTGCAGCGCGCCCGTGAGGTGTTCCGGCGGCCGGGCTGAGAGGCTCTTTCCGAATATCGTCCGGCCCATGGCGATGGCGTGATGCAGCCGAACCCGGTGCGGCACGAACAGCGGTAATGTCACCAAAGGTTTGTGGGAAAGCGTTGCGCCACAACACCCTCACGCGCCGCGCCTGATGCGCGGCGGGCTGATGCGATGCCCCTGGGGCGTTGGTGGGAAGGCCTGCAACCCTGGGGCCGGGGCTTGCGGTCGGCATGCGCCACTGCAACCGATCTTCAGACAGGTCGGCTATGGCCACTGCGGACTTTCTCCGGGCTGCTGGAGACCAACCCCTCTTTTGTCGCCTGATACGAGCCTCGGCCGCCTTGGGCCGTCAACCCCCGTAAAGGGGGTTCCCCTGCGCTGACGCTCCGGTGACGTCGTCGTCCGGTCTCTCCTGTGGGCGCCATCGGGGATGGTCCCCGATCAACCACAAGGAGTTTTCGTCATGGCCACGATCGCCAACCTCACCGTGAAGAATGACGGCAGCATGGAGGGCATGCTCGCCACCCTGACCGTCCAGGCCCCGATCGCCATTATCCCCAACGGCCGCAAGTCCAAGGACAGCGAGCCCGACTTCCGCATCATCAGCCGCAAGACCGGCTACGAGCTGGGTGGCGGCTGGAACCGCTTCTCGCAGACCACGGGCGCCGAATATACCTCGGTGTCGATGTCGGCCCCCGAGTTCAGCGAAACCATCTACGGCAATATCGCCAACGCGCCGGGCGACGATCCGGCGAAGAAGGTCATCATCTGGAATCCGCCGGCCTGACCCCCAAAGGCCCGCGGCGGCCCCGCCTCCGGGCGGGGCTGAAACCTTGCCCTTCGTTCCGCATCGTCATTGTAACGCCAGGCGGCCGTTCAACCGGAATGGCCGCCTGGCCGTGATGTCTTCTGCCGCGCAATGAATTTCTGGACGGCGGGATGCATGGATTCATACAGGGCCGGTTCGGAATCGCGGGTCCATTTGTCGTTGAAGACCAGCGGCTCGTTCCGCTTCCAGGCGTCGATGTCATAGCTTTCGGCGCGCAGGGCTGCCTCGGCGATGTCCGATAGCTCGAGTTCAGCCGGCTTCATATGCGCGAACATGATCGTCGGCATCGCTTCTTCCGACTGCAGGCGATAGCCGCGGCTGTTGGCGCGCAAGACCGCCTTCGGCTTGTTGTACCCCGCCGCAACCTCCCGGCGGATGGTGTCGTAGGTCATGATGGTGAGATCGCGTTCGGCGCCATAACCGGCTAGCCGCAATTTGCGTGCATCATGATGCTCAAATTCCGCCGAGCGACCGATCATCAGCACGTAGCGGACCGACAGCCGGTGCTGCGCCATCGGCGCAGGCACCATCAACGGACGCAGCTTGTCGCGCAGGCGATCGGGATGTTGATGGACATAGTCGCGCCAGACGTCGATTTGCGCGACCGCGTCGTTGAATTCGGTGCTGAAGGCGGCGTTCTTGCTGGAATTCTTGAAGATCGGCTTGCTGCTGTCTTCCAGTTCCACCAGCACCAGACGCCACTCGATGCTGGATTTGGTCAGATAAGCATAGTCGGTCGCTCGTTCGCCGACGGGAAATTTGGCGATCACGCTGTTCATGTGGACCCGATGGTTGAGCATGTCCGGCGTCGGCATGAACATCGTGTTCGCCTCCAGAAATGCCTGAATGGCGTTCTCGTTCGCTTTCGGTAACCCAATCAGCTCATCGAATTCGGCCAGCTTGGCTTCAAGCTCGCAAGATAAGGATTTCGGCAAGCCCATCGTCTCCCTGAACTGGTCATGTGGTCATCCTGAATCTGTACGCGGCTCGCGCCTGTGCTGACCATCAGATTCTTTGCGCCATAAGCGAGCGACTGAGCTGCGCGGCATGGGGCCTGCCCGTTACGCAAAAGCCCAACCTCGCTCGTGTGTCGGCGCTGATCCCTGTGGCCGAAGCCCGGCCTCCTTCAATCAACCCGCATATGTGGAACGGCCCGCGGTGCAAGGATGCTTTTCAGTCGATTTCACCACATGAGGACGGTGCGGTCATATGTCCGGCCTACTGGTGCGGTCATGACCGCTGGCCTCGATGAAGTCCGCGAAGCAGGTGGCTGGATCAAGGGGGCGCGCTTTGTGCGCGTCACGGGTTTCGGCCTGTCCTGTTTCGGGATTTCGTCCCGTGGTTCATCGTCTGTTGTGCACCTCACCTGCCGGGGGTCGCCGGGCAGCTCGTCTCGGCGGTCCTGCGCTTATGCGGCGACAGGTCCTGCCTCGATTCCTGTTGGATCTCCGTAGATTCCACCTCTGGTCAGCAATACCCAGATCATCCGGGCGATCTTATTGGCGAGCGCCACCGCCACGACCTTGAAGGGTCGCCGCGTGAGCATGTTCTTCAGCCACGGCCAAACTCGGTCGCGATACTGCACATGACGTAGAACCGATGCCGCCCCCGTCGTCAGCAATGATCGCAGCACCGGATTGCCCATCTTCGATATTCGCCCTAACCGTTCTTTGCCGCCGCTGGAATGCGCTTTCGGGGTGAGCCCGATCCAGGCTGCAAAGTGGCGAGCGGATTTGAAGCCGGCGGGATCGGGAACGAATGCCTTTACGGCCATGGCGATAATGGCGCCAACGCCAGGGATGGTCGCGAGGCGCCGCATCTCATCATCCTGCTTGGCCTGGATGACGATCTCACGTTCGAGTTTGTCGATCTGTGTGGCGAGCATCTCGATCTGATTGATGATTTCGGTCAGGGCAAAGCGCGCAGCCGGAGGAAGTCGGGTGTCTTCCTCATCCCGGATGATTGGCGCCAATGCTTTGACGTTGGCGATGCCGGTCGGAGCGATGATACCCAGCTCTCCCAAATGGGCGCGCAATGCATTGATCGCTTGTGTCCTCTGACGCACCAGTAGGGCCCGCGTTTTGAGCACCATCACCGCAGCCTGCTGCTCAGCCGTCTTAACCGGGACGAACCGCATCGTCTTTCGCGTCACCGCCTCAGCGATGGCTTCTGCGTCGGCGGCGTCGGTCTTGCCGCGCTTGACGAACGGCTTGACGTATTGAGGCGGTAGCAGCCTGACATCGTGGCCGAAGGCCGAGATCTCACGCGCCCAGTAGTGCGCACTGGCGCAGGCTTCCATCCCGACCAGGCACCGTGGCAATCTCTCGAAGAAACGCAGCACCTCGGCGCGACGAAGCTTCCGGTTGAATAGCGGAGTGCCCTCGGCATCCGCGCCAAAAGCCTGGAAAACGTGCTTCGCCAAGTCCAGTCCAATAGTGGTAACATCTTTCACGGAACGGTCCCTCCTTGTGGCGTTTGCGACAACGACCACCTTTTAGCACTTCGATGCTGTCGGAGCGGGCCGTTCCACCTCATCAAGGGGTCCGCTACGCAAGCGTGCGGCCGCTTGGGACATGTCCCGGCGCGGTGATTGCGGCCAGCCCCCGGCCGGCGGGGCACCTGTCGAGCGGAGGATGGTCTTCCGCTCCTTCCGACAGGAGTTCAATCCATGCCGCTCAAGACCGCCCAGTCGCTCGCCTGGAACCTCGCGAAGACACTGATGACGATCATGGTCATCGTGCGGACCGGCAACGGTTACGCGGTGATGCCGTGGGACGAGTTTGACGGCAATCCGGCGAGCCTGGTGCGCGAATATGATCCCTTTTCCTGATCGAAAGGTGGGCTCCGCCCCGCCCGGAGCGAAACAATATCTGTTTCGCTTTTGGCCCGTCGCGCGTTATCTTGCTTCTCGCAAGACAAGCGCTGTGGAGGTGGTGGCGGGCGCGTCTGACGATCATTCGTCATGCAAAGGACGCATCTCATGACCATCTTTCTCGTTCTCGGCCTGTTTGCCGGCCTCACCATGCTCTGGCTGCTCTTCAGCCTCGCCGTCTATGCGCTGCCGCTCTACGCCGGCATCGGCCTTGCCTTCTGGATGCACGGGGCTGGCTTCGGCTATGCGCCCGCGATCCTTGCCGGCTTTGCAGCCGGGTTCGCGACGCTGTTCGCCGGGCAATTGCTCTTCGCGCTGTCGGGCTCGCCGCTGCTGCGGCTCGCTCTCGCGTTCCTCTTTGTCCTGCCAGCGGGCATTGTCGGCTATCAGGCCGTCCATGGCGTTATGGGACTTGCGATCGATCCCGGTGCGACGCTCACGATCCTGAGCGGTCTGGGCGCCACCCTGATCGCGGGGACCGCCTGGACCCGGCTGGCCGGCTTCGAGCGGGGCGAACTGGTTCAGCAGCCCATGACGCCATCGCTCCCCGCCGCCGAATAAGCGGTTGAGAGGCACGCGATGCGGGTCGCGGCCAGCCCGATGGGAAGGTCTTGGGGTGGTTTCCTGGCGGCAAGCCCGGCGTCGTCGCGGCAAGGCAGGGACTGTTCGATGCTGCGGCTCCGTATGACCGGAGCGCAGGCTCGCCCGATACCTTGGGCAATCTGCTTGCCGATGAGTTCGCCTGAATTCCTGACGCCCGATCGCCAGCCTGCTCGTGCCTTTGCCCGCCCACGCCAGAGCGGCCTCGGTTCGATGCGCGTCATACCAACAGGATCGCGTTCCGCTCGACGGGCTTGCCGCAACGGCCGGTCGCCGATTTTCTTCCCCCGGCGTGCCGCCGTTCCTCGCGGGACCAAGAAAATCGGCGACCGGCCGTCCTCTGCTGCGCTGCGGGCCGAAGGCTGCGGCGCCCGTCGCCTCTCGGCTCCCTTAACGCATCGAGGCCGCGATGGTCGCGGGCTCGAAGCAAAAGGAAGACAGGCAATGGCAAGGATCGGTAGCTTCAAAAAGGTCTCGGGCGAACTCAAGGGCGACATAGTCACGCTCGGGCTTCAGGCCAAGGCGGTTCGCTTCGTCCCGGACAGCGAGGCCAGCGGCAATGCACCCAGCCATCGCATCTATGTGGGAGACGCCGAAATCGGCGCCGCGTGGGAGAAGCGGACCAGCGACAACCGCCCCTATCTCTCGGTCAAGCTCGACGATCCCAGCTTCGTCGCCCCGATCTTCGCGCAGCTCTTCGCGGACGAAGATGGCGGTTATGACCTGGTCTGGAACCGGCCCGTCCGCCGGGCGCGGGACTGAGCCGGACGAGGCGCCACCCGGCATCGGCCGGGTGGCGCCTCGACGCGCGAAGCGTTCAAGGGCAGTCATCGGGACGGATGAGATCGATGTGGCTGACGCCCAATGCACTGGACAGTTCATACAAGGTGATGACGGTCGGATTGCGCCGCCCGCGCTCGAGGCTGCTCAGATATTGTTGACTGAATCCCGAAAGCGCCTCGACTTCCTCCTGCGTCAGGCCTTTCTCCCGACGCAGGCGGGCAAAGTTCCGGCCGACCAACACGCGCATGTCCATGCGTCTATGAATCGGCAATTACATACTATAAGTTTATCAACTATAATATGTAATAAATCAGGGAGTGCAACTGATGGCTTTGATGTTCGTGGCGGGAGAAGGCGGGGCTCGATGGGGGGCGGACCGACCAGCCCTTTCCGCTTTTGCTCACCGACGTCGGTTCGACTCGATCAAAATGCCGATGGCGTCCGTTACGCTCATTCCGTCGTCCGTCCGTTCGGAGGTGCGGCCGGCTTAACCCCCTCTAAACCTGCCCAAACTAGCTGTGGGACAAAGAGTCGTCTGGGCGCGTTCAGCCCGCTAAAGGCAATCGATCCAGAATGGAGGGTTTGCGAGGGCCTTGAAATGGCCTGCGCCTTGTCGCGCCACCCGCGGCATTGGGCGCCAGCCATGGGATAAGGGAAGGATGTCTGCGCATGACGATCGAACCCTTCCAGGATGGGCCGCCCGGCGGGGATGCGCTCACCGCTTACGACCTCGCGCATCTGGATGCTTATATCCATCTGCTCGATGTGGAGAAGGCGGCGGACAAGCCCTGGCGGCAAGCCATCGTCAGCCTGTTCGGAATCGACGCCGCCCGAGAGCCCGATCGGGCACGGCGGGTCTATGACGGGCATCTTGCCCGCGCCCGCTGGATGACCGAGGTCGGCTACCGGCAGCTTGCCGAACTGGAATTGCATCGACGCGACTCGACTGAAAAATCCTGAAAAAGAGCTTCCCGATGCGCCGCTGACGCCGTGAGGCGTATTATTCGCGCGAGGGTTGCCGCGATAGCCTGCCTTCCCAAAAAGTTCTGGGAGGAGACTATGTCGCCAGCCGACGTCTGGCGCGCGGGTGAATCCGCGCGTCTTCCCGACAATGCCGATATCGGCATCGCCGCTTTCGAGTTTCTGCGGCGCAATGCCGCTTACAACCGCGATTTCGATCAAATTGCCCGCCGGAAAAATCCCGATCGAAAGGAGGAAGCCGTTGCCGCCCAGCGGTGGGGGCTGCGATTTCCTGATCGATCCTGAACAACCCGCTCCACCGGAAAGGGTGATCTGGCACGCCGACGTCAATCGCTTCACCGTGTTGATCGGCCGCGTACCGGCGCGCTTTACAGCTGCGGCGCCGATCGAACTGCGCAGCTTGCCGGGCCTGTCGATCATCGAGAAGGGCGAGGACGGCCTTCACGCCGTGATGGGCGAGCGCGAGACGATCGTTCATCTGCGCATCGAGCCCGATGCCGAGCGCTGGGGTTCAATCCTCCTGCCGTTCGAGGCTCCCAACCGCACGCGCGCCCGCACCGCCCAATGGCTGATGGCGCGGCTTGGCGGCGAGACGCGCGAGCCTTCTCCCGAAAGCCTTTGGGACACCATGTCACGACGATCGCATCTCCACATCCTCCTGCGCCTCCTCGATGGCGCCCGCGTCGGCGTTCCCTTGCGCGAAATGGCGGCGGTGCTCGTCGATCCGGCCTGTGCCGCGATTACATCGGGAGACTGGGTGGACAGCGCCGAGCGCAAGCGGCTGCGCCGCTGGCTCGTTGAGGCCGCACGACTCGTCGAGGGAGGATATCGCACTCTGCTGGGCGGCCCATAGGGACATAATTTCTCTTTTTTCCTGTCCCTTCTTCGACGCCATTGCCCCCGCCAATCCTGCCCTCCTCATCGCCGGTCAGCGCCGTTGCTGCCGGCCCTTGTCAGGAGGACGCCCATGGAACCCGAGCCTGTCGCCGCTCGTCCCCGCTATCTCGCCGAGCCAAATCTCGCCGCGATCGTGCGACCGCGCTATCTCAAGACCCCCGATGCCGCGACGCATCTGGGTCTATCTCCACGCACCCTTGAAAAGCATCGCTGCTACGGCACCGGCCCGGTCTATCGCCGGCTGGGCGGGCGGATCGTCTATGCGATCGACGATCTCGACGCCTGGGCCGCGCGCGGCACCCGCAAATCCACCTCCGATCCCGGCGTCGGCACCGTCCTGCCCGCGCAGCGTCGGTTCAGGCAGGACTGAACGGCGATGTCGCTTCATGTCCGCTGCGATCCGGGCGAACGCGCCCAGCTCGACCTGTTCCGGTCGATGCCGGGCGAGATCGCGCCGCGCGACGCGCAGGATCTCATGTCCTGGCCCTTTTTCAGCCTTGCCAAGCGCAAGCGCACCGCACCGATCGAGTTTCGCATGGGCGAAACCTGGATCTCGGTCGAAGCCGTGCCCGAGCACGGCATGGCGACCATCTGGGACGCGGACGTGCTGATCTGGGCGGCGAGCCAGATCGTTCAGGCCCGTGACGCCGGGCGAGCGACCTCGCGCCTCATGATGACCACGCCCCATGAAATCCTCGCCTTCACCGGCCGCAGCATCGGCCGCGATCATTATGATCGCCTGAAGGCTGCGCTGGACCGTTTGCAATCGACCACCGTCGCCACGTCGATCCGCCAGCAGCACCAGCGCCGTCGCCATCGCTTTTCCTGGATCAACGAATGGCGCGAACTGGCCGACGGCCAGGGGCGCCCGCTCGGCATCGAACTGATCCTGCCCGACTGGTTTTATGCCGGTGTCGTCGATCGCGCGCTCGTGCTCACCATCGACCGCGCCTATTTCGATCTCACGGGCGGCCTGGAACGCTGGCTCTACCGCATCGTGCGCAAGCATGGCGGTCACCAGCCTGGCGGCTGGAGCTTCGACATCGCGCATCTGCATCTCAAGTCGGGCGCGCTCTCGCCATTGAAGCAATTCGCGTTCGAAGTGCGCGCCATCGTCCACCGCCAGGCGCTTCCCGGTTATATCCTCACCATCGAATATGGCTTCGGCCGCGAGCGGCTGAACTTCGTTGCCGCCCCGGTCGATCCGCTCGATCGCGCCATGCGCCGGCTCAAGCTCAGGCCTGTGGACAACCGGCCATGAGACATGGCCTATTAAAAACCACGCGACCTGGCCGATTGAAAACTGCCCGCTTGGCCTATGAAAAACCGGCATGGCGCGCGACTCGCCGCAAATCTGCGGTGAATCGACCCCCTTCTAACGGTGCTAACAAGAGAGTCCTTCGGACTCTTGCTAACCGTCTGCAGGCCTGTGGACGATTTGCGCCCCCGATTCCCGCCGGGTGCGTCCGCGCGCGATCGTGGGAGACAGCCATCATGCTGCTCATCGACCACCGCCGCGCAACCGGGCGACCCCGCTCCGCGGCGAGATTGATGCGGGCAGGATGCGCCTCGTCGCCGTTCGCATCGCTGCCGTGCTGCGCTTCGGCTGCGAACCGGCGGTCCTTCCGCCACCTTTTTCGGAGATCTGCCATGACCGACTTGCCTCCCGGCGCGCGCAAGCCCGCCGGTCACTTTCCTCTGCCCCGCAGCGACCGCACCGAGATCGAACTGATCTGGATCGAGAAGCGGCTCGAACACTGGATCCGCTTCGGCCGGATCGCTGGCGAACGGATCGTCAGCCGCAAGACCCGCATCCTTGCCTTCCGGCCCGATGCCGTCGTCGCGTTCATGCGCTGGTCGGCCAACGACTATGGCACCGTCCATTCGCGCATCGACATCCTGCGAACGGTGCGCAGCGGTGAGCCTTATACGACCCTGCCTTTCGTGCGGCCGGGCGGCGAACTGCTGCTCTCGATCGAGGGCTGGCCCAAGGTCCGCACCGTGATAGAGGCGATCGACCAGATCGAGGCCATCGGCCTCCATCCCTGCGATATCGCGCCCGATCACTGGCGCCATGTTCACAATCGGCTGAGCGCCGGTCAGCCGTTCCGCGATTATACGGCAGAGCGCCATCAGGCCTGGCTCAAGCGCAAGGCGCTGGGGCAATGAGCCGGCTTCCGCTCTCCCATTATGTGCCGCATCTGACCGGCGTGGCGATCGGTATGGCGCTGAGTACGCTCATCGTGCCCATGCCCAAATTGCTGGTGTGGAACGCCAGCCCGAGCGCACCAGTCGGGCTATATGCGATCAATCCGCTGCGCGACCCGGCGGTCGGCGATATGGTCGCCGTCGCGCCGCCGCCCGCGCTCGCCCGGCTCATGGCCGAGCGCCATTATCTGCCGGTTGGCGTGCCGCTGTTGAAGCGTATCGCCGCGCGTCCCGGCGCCCAGATCTGCCGCCGCGATAGGGCGGTGACGATCGACGGACGCCGCGCCGCGATAGCAAGAACCTCAGACAGTCATGGCCGACCCTTGCCGGTCTGGCGCGGCTGCCACGTGCTGCGCGATGACGAACTGTTCCTGCTCAATGACGCGACGGACAGTTTCGACGGGCGCTATTTCGGGCCGATTCTGGCCACAGGACTGCGCGGCCGCGCGACACCCATCCTCACGCGCGACACGCCGGACGCGCCGCTGCGCTGGCGCTTCGGCGGCGCGCGCTCCCATCCTTCCATCACGCAAAAGGAGAAGTCCGATGCAGATCGGTTGCTTTGAAACGTCCGGCGACGGCTTCGCCGGGCGTTTGCTGACGCTCACGCTCGACGTGCCGCTGCGGCTCGTGCCCACCGGCTTTACCGGCTCTGGCCGTGCGCCCGACTGGCGGGTTCATCTCGCCGATGATGCCGCGCCCGAGGGCGTCGGGCTGGAGGTCGGTTCCGGCTGGAACCATGAGGGCAAGGCGGGCGGCTTCATCGCCGTCGAGCTCGATTGCCCGTCCTTCCCGCGTCCGGTTCGCGCCAATCTGCTGCGCTCGCACCGCGACGACGACGCGCATGTGCTGCTCTGGTCGCCGCGTCTGCAGCGCCCCAAGGCGGAATAGGCCGATGCGCGCCCGCTTCGTTTCGCGCTGCCGTTGCCGCGCCATCCGCCTCGCCGCCGCATCGGCCATCACTGGCACGGCTTTCTTCCTCTTCCCGGCCATCGCTCTGCTGGCCCCGGGCACGGCGGCGGCGCAGGTCGCCTCCGTCGCCGTGCATCCTTACGCACCGCATGTTGCCGAGGCGGCGCAGCGTTTCGGCATTCCGGAGGCGTGGATATGGGCCGTGATGCGCACCGAAAGCAACGGCAATCCGGCGGCAGTTTCGCGGGTTGGCGCGATCGGCCTCTTGCAGATCATGCCCGCCACCTGGGCGGGGTTGACCGCACGCTATGGACTTGGCGACGGTCCTTGGGACGTGCGCGCCAATATCCTCGCCGGTGCGGCGTACTTGCGCGAAATGGTCGATCGCTACGGCGATCTGCCCAGCGCGCTCGCTGCCTATAATGCCGGCCCCGGTCGCGTTGATGACTGGCGCATACGGGGGCGTTCGCTGCCCGCCGAGACCATCGCCTATGTGGCGAAGATCGCGCCGATGGTCGGCACATCCGGCGTCGCTGCGCCCGCCGATCTGCCCGGGGTTTCGCGCACGCCGATCGCACCGGCCGCGCCCTCCTGGCGCAGCGCGACGCTGTTCGTGCTGCGCGGCGATGACGAACCGGACAGCGACGATACGCTATCGGACGCTGCGCCGCCCATGCAGGCCGAGCGGCTCATCTCTGCCCCATCTTCTGAGGCTGCCATGCGCTCTTCACGCGCCTCCACCCCCGCTGCGCATGGGCTGTTCGCGCCCGTTTCCGGGAGCAGCGAGCGATGAGCCGCGCTGGTGTTCGCTGGCGTGATTCAGCGCAGGGCGTAGTGCGGTGGAAAGGAGGACAAGTTGCGGAAATCGAAGGCAAAAAGGGATGGCGAGATAAAAAGGACGCCACCTGTGGGGCGTCATATGGTTGGGATTGTAGGGTTTTTCCAGGTGGCACGGCATTGGGCCGGGTGGCGCGTTTTGGCGATTGTCGCGTCAATTCAAGGTGTCAGCGGTTGGCAACGCCTTTTCCGAGGCCCCTATGACCATCCGCGACGATGATTTCGAGGTGCGGCCGGGAAGGAGCCGCGACGCAAGAAGCGGCTCGGGGCGCAAGGCGCAGAGCCTCGCCGCCCAGGTCAAGCGCGCCGCCGCGAAGGCGGGCTATAGCCGCAAGGGGCCGTCGCGGGGGCGTGGGACCGGGCGTCATGGCCGCGGCCGCATCGCCCGGCTCAATGCTCGCTCGCCCGCCAATGCCCGGCGCGTCGTCATCAAGGCGCGTGTCGTTCGGCATCGTGGCAGCCGGTATCGTTCGGCGCCGCTCGCCCGGCACATCGCCTATCTCAAACGCGACGGCGTCACCCGCGACGGGCGCGACGCCAGTCTGTTCGATGCGCGTGGCGATGCTGCGGATGGCAAGGCCTTCGCGGGACGCTGCGAGGATGACCGGCATCATTTCCGTTTCATCGTCAGCCCTGAGGACGCCGCCGACATGGCGGACCTGCGCGCCTTCACTCGCGAACTGATGGACGATATGGCGCGTGATCTGGGCACCCGGCTCGACTGGGTCGTGGTCGATCACTGGAACACCGACAATCCCCATATCCATGTGCTGGTGCGCGGGGTGGACGACACCGGCGCCGATCTCGTCATCGACCGCGATTATATCCGCGAAGGGCTGCGCGACCGGGCGCAGGCGCGCGTTACGCTCGAGCTGGGGCCGCGCAGCGAGCAGGAGATTCAGACCGCGCTCGAACGCGAGGTCGACGCCGATCGCTGGACCGGCCTCGATCGCAGGCTGGAGCGCATGGCCCAGGAGATGGCGGGCGTCGTGGATCTGCGGCCGCAGGCTGGCGATGATCCCCAGATGCACCGACTGCTGATCGGGCGGGCGCAGAAACTCGAACGGATGGGCCTTGCCGACGCTCAGGGTCCGGCGGTCTGGACGATCCGTGCCGGCGCCGAGCAGACGCTGCGCGACCTTTCGATCCGCACCGACATCATCAAGACCCTGCACCGCGCGCTGCAGGGGCAAGGCCGCGCGATCGATCTGGCCAGCCTGGCGCTCCACAACGCGGCGCCGGCCGATCCGATCATCGGCCGACTGGTCGAACGCGGGCTGCATGATGAACTGATCGGCACCGCTTATGCCGTGATCGACGGCGCCGACGGGCGCACCCATCATCTGCGTTTCGGCGATATCGACATGACCGGCGACGCCAGGGTCGGCGCGATCGTCGAGACCCGCGTCTGGCAGGATGCGAAGGGCAACAGCCGGCTGTCGCTGGCGACCCGCTCAGACCTCACGCTGGCCGAACAGGTGCAAGCGCCGGGCGCGACCTGGCTCGATCGTCAGCTGATCGCGCGCGATCCGGTGGCGACCGGCAACGGGTTCGGGCAGGATATCCGCGATGCAATGGATGCGCGCGCTCACCATCTCGAAACTCAGGGGCTCGCTCAGCGACGCGGAACCGGTTTCCTCTTCGCGCGCGATCTGATCGCAACGCTTCGCGAGAAGGAGATCGAGCAGCAGATCGACACGATCGCGCAGCGGACCGGCCTTGCCCATCGCCCTTCGGGGCCAGGCGACTATGTGAGCGGCATCTACCGCGAGCGCGTCGCTTTGGCCTCGGGACGCTTCGCCATGATCGACGACGCGGTGGGTTTCCAGCTCGTGCCCTGGCGACCCGCACTCGATCCGCATCTGGGCCTGCATATCACCGGAACCATGCAGCCCGGCGGCGGGGTAGACTGGTCGCTCGGGCGCGGTCGGGGGATCGGGCTATAAGCCGTCGGGGGGATGGAGCGATCCTGTCCCGACTTCATGAATGTAAGGCCACGACGCCTCAGTCGTCCGCGCCGAACCCGTTGCGAACGAGGTCGATGATGCGCACCGTCATGCTGCGGTTCGGGTCAAAGGGGAGATCCTCGAAACCGTGGCGGCGGTAGAAGTCCCGCACCCCGTCGTCGAGCGGATGCATGAGCACACAGAAACAGCCAATGCTTCGTGAAAGACGCACTGCGGTCGTGAGCGCGAACAGCATCAGCGATCGGGCGTAACCGCGTCCCTGATGGTCTTGATCGACCGCGAGCTGGCCCAGCAGCAGCGCAGGGAGTGGATCGGGGCGGTTGCGCTGATCGGCCCTTGCGACGAACGCGCGCTCGATCTGGGAAGCGGAAAGGCTGACAAAGCCGACGACCCGCCCCGTCGCGGGATCGCAGATCACACTGGTCCGTGACACGCCCGATTCCTGATTGCGCCATGCGTTGCGACGAAACCAGCGGGTTGAGCGATTCCCGCCCGCAGTCGAACGCCTCGCAATCATCCCCCTCCGCCAGCGGACGGGGCGGCGTTACCTCTCCCATGCGGGTCGCGATGCGGCGAGCTTGCCGAGCGCTTCGACCTGCCTCGGCTCTTCATGAACCCAGGCTTCGAACCTCTCCCAATCCTCGGCTGCAATGACAACCTGCCGACGTTCGAGCATATCTTCCTCCGCTGCCTCGACAGCCCGGCGCCGTATGAAGTCGCTGAGGTTTGTTCGTGCCGCCTGCGCAGCAGCCTCCAGCATGGCGCGTTCCTGCTGGCTGACGCGCACGCTGATAATGGCCGGTGATGCCTTTGCCATGATGACACTCCTTTGCGTATGACAATGGCATACGCGGTAGCGGCGGTTCAATGGGCAAGCAGCTTCCACAAGGCCAGCGCGCAGCGGCATGAAAGACTTGCCCTTGCGCCCGTCAGTCATCCGGTGTCCGCAGAAGAAGGCACGCCAGTTCCTGTTTTTCTGCGCCAGTCTGCGCTTGTCGCAATCGTCTGTTGAAGCAGAGCCAGTTCTGCGTCTCTTGATATGCCCTCCCGCGTCGGCGGCACGATGCCGGCGCTCATTAAGGGCGCTATCATGTCCGCAACCAAGATTCTCTGGGGCCAGGTGCTGGCCGTCATGACCCTGACTCTGTTTGGTGTCTGGGCCGCAACGCAATGGACAGCGGCCGCGCTCGCCTATCAGCCTGAACTGGGCCAGCCCTGGTTCTGGCTGGGGCCGTGGCCGATCTATCCGCCGCCCGCCTTCTTCTGGTGGTGGTTCGCCTATGACGCCTATGCGCCGAAGATCTTCGAGACCGGCGGCTTCATCGCGGTCTTGGGCGCCATGGCCGCCGTCGTCGTCGCGATCGCCATGTCGGTCTGGCGCGCGCGCGAGGAGAAGAAATCCGAAACCTATGGCTCGGCGCGCTGGGCAACGGACAAGGAGATCCGCAAGGCCGGGCTCCATGCCGATGACGGCGTGGTGATCGGCTGGCAGGGGAAATGCTATCTGCGCCACGACGGTCCCGAGCATGTGCTGTGCTTCGCGCCGACCCGCTCTGGCAAGGGCGTCGGCCTGGTCATCCCCTCGCTTCTCACCTGGCCGGGCAGTTGCATCGTTCATGACATCAAGGGCGAGAACTGGCAGCTGACCGCGGGCTTCCGCGCGGCGCATGGCCGGGTGCTGCTGTTCGATCCCACCAATCCCTTGTCCAACGGCTACAATCCGCTGGTCGAGGTCCGCAAGGGCGAGTGGGAGGTGCGCGATGTCCAGAATGTCGCGGACGTGCTGATCGATCCCGAAGGCAGCCTCGAAAAGCGCAACCATTGGGAAAAGACCAGCCATGCCCTGCTGGTCGGCGCCATCCTCCATGTCCTCTATGCCGAGGCGGACAAGACGCTGGCCGGCGTCGCCGCTTTCCTCTCCGATCCCCGGCGCCCGGTCGAGGAAACCTTGCGGCGGATGAAGGCGACCCGCCATCTGGGTAAGGCCGGCGTCCATCCGGTTGTCGCCGCCGCCGCGCAGGAACTGCTCAACAAGTCCGACAACGAACGCTCGGGCGTGCTCTCGACTGCCATGTCGTTTCTCGGCCTCTATCGCGATCCCGTCGTCGCCAGGGTCACCGGCTCGTCCGACTGGCGCATCGCCGATCTGGTATCCTCGCCCGTGCCCGTCTCGCTCTATCTGGTGATCCCGCCCAGCGACATCAGCAGGACCAAGCCGCTGGTGCGCCTCATGCTCAACCAGATCGGCCGGCGACTGACCGAGGAACTGACCGTCAAGGGCCAGCGCCAGCGTCTCCTGTTCATGCTCGACGAGTTTCCCGCGCTCGGCCGGCTCGATTTCTTCGAAAGCGCGCTCGCCTATGTTGCGGGCTATGGGATCAAGGCCTTCCTGATCGCCCAGTCGCTGAACCAGATCGAGAAGGCTTATGGCCAGAACAATGCGATTCTCGACAACTGCCATGTCCGCGTCGCCTTCGCCGCCAATGACGATCGCACCGCCAGGCGCGTGTCCGACGCGCTCGGGACCGCGACCGAACAGCGCTCGATGAAGAACTATGCCGGCCACCGGCTCGCACCCTGGCTTGGCCATGTCATGGTCTCGCGGACAGAAACCGCGCGGCCTCTGCTGACGCCGGGCGAGATCCAGCAATTCTCCGAGGATGAGGAACTTGTTTTCGTCGCCAGCACCCCGCCGATCCGCGCGGCCAAGGCGCGCTATTATCTCGATCCGCGCTTCAAGGCGCGGCTCCTGCCGCCGCCTGAACCAAAGCCGCTCGCCCGCGAGCAGCGGCCCCGGGATGACTGGACCATGCTCGACCCGGTGGAGACGCCGCCTCTGCCGCAGTCGTCTGCTGCCCAGGCCGAAGAAGTGACCGGAAAGGAGGGCGAGGACGGTGTTGCGACGGATAGGCCTGTCGATGCCGGTGAGGCTGAAGCTACCGGCGATGCGGCCAATGCCGGGATCCGGCAGGAGCCGGAATTGGGCGAGCATGAGAATATCGCCTCCGATCCCATGCCCCAGGCCAATGAGTTCGATTTCGACCGGAACGATGCGCAGGAGGAGGATGGCGCTCAGGCGCGGCGGCAAGCCGACCGGCTGATGAGGCGCAATGCCCGCAACGCCTTGCTGGATCCCGATGACGGGCTGCTGCTATGAGCGGAGGGCATGTCAAGCGCAGCGTTCGCCTGCCGGCCGATCTCGCTCGCGCGCTTGCCGATCATGCGCGAACGCGCAAGGCGTCGCAAACCGCGATCATCGAAGCGGCACTGGCCTCCTTCCTGTCGCCGGACGCTGCTGATCGACTCGAAGCTTCTCTCAGCCGCCGGCTGGACCGCATGACACGAGACATCGCTCGTCTGCAGTGGCATGCTGAACTCGGTGCCGAGACCCTGGCCATTTTCATCCGGTTCTGGCTGACACAACACGTCGCCCCGCCCGACTCGCAAGGCCAAGCTGCACAGGCCGTTGGCCGCGAGCGTTGGGAGCGGTTTGTCGAAACGCTTGCCCGCAGAATGGAAACCGGTTCTCGTCTTGAAAAGGAGATTGACCAGACAGGAAAAAATAAAAGAAATATTTGAATCAAATTAACCTTAATATATCGAAGATATCGGTCATAAAACTCTGTATTTTCCGCATTATATAGTTATAAACTATTGGTATTAATCGAAAATACACCATCATTGCTACCTTAATTGATTTGCAATCATCCGATATGGGCGTATCGCCTTCTCGTGCACGGCGGCAGAGCGCCCGGCGCTTGCCTCCTGCGCAAAAAACGGTGCCAATCATGCACCATTTTCCCTTGGGAAAGTGAGGGATTGCTGCGCAATGAGAATGCAAACAGTGGGAATTTGGCTGTAATAGCCGGTGGGGCGAAGCGAGGCGATGAATCATTCGGATGGAGCTTTTGACAAGCTCATGCTCTTGCCCGAGGCAAGCCAGTGCGAGATTCTCATCGTCGATGACGATGAGGAATGTCTCGACGAATATGCAGAGATGATCGAGGCGCTGGGCTACCCTTGCCAAAAAACCACGTCGCCGGGACACGCGCTGCGAATGATCGCTGACAACCCGCGGATTGGTATCGTTCTCGCCGATTTCAGGATGCCGCTGATGGACGGCGTCACCATGCTTGAAGAGCTTTCGGCGCGGTTTGCTGCGCTGCGCCCGATTGTCGCAATTATCATTACCGGTGACGGATCGCTCGATCTCGCGGTGCAGGCGATGCGTTCGAATGCAATCGACTTTCTGACCAAGCCGGTAGGGCGAAGTGCGCTGGCTGCTTCTTTGCGCCGCGCAGCCACGCGTTGGACGCAACTCGTCGGCCAGTTCAACCTGGCCAAGATGTTCGGGCGCGGCGGTCTTGCGGCCAGCCTCACGCCAATCCCGCCTGCCGCCAATCGGGAAGTTCGCGATCCGACTGCGGAAGAATTGCAGGTCTTCGTCCGCTCGATCATCAAATCCCGCCAGAGCCGATCAACCTTCCTCGATACCAGTCTGTTTGCTGATCCGGCATGGGATATTCTGCTTGAACTTGCCTCGGCCGGCCTCAAGGACAAGGCGGTGCCGCCGTCCAGCGTCTGCGCCGCCACGCAGGTTCCCTTCACCACGGCGCTTCGCTACGTGCGGCAACTTGTCGCGGCAGGCCTGGTGCGGCGGTGGCAGGATCCCAAGGACAAGCGCCGCACATTGCTGGCGCTGGAATCCGCAACGCTTGAGGCGATCACGCAGTATCTTTCCTCAATGTGGCGCAGTCACGGCGTTCCTGTGGGTTGATCTGGCCTGTGGGCTGACACCGGCGGATCGGTGGCTCGACATGCGCCATCGCACCAAAAGCCGAACCCGCATTGCGATGCCCCAGGCGATAACAGGTCAGACTCGTTTCCGCCGACTCTCGCCAATTTGGCGGTGACGCACGATCTGCCTGTCTCGTGCTGCAGCCATTTCGGTTTCAAAATGGCAGCAATGCAGGCAGGTTGACGCGCCCCGTTCACAAGCGCGGCAGCGTGATCCGGATCGTCGTTCCTTCGCCCTGCGTATCGACAATTGCAACCGATCCCCCGTGCAGATCGATGATCTGATTAACGATCGCGAGCCCAAGCCCCGAGCCTTCAACCGGGCCGACATTGGAGGCCCGCGCATAAGCTTCGAATACCCTGTCGCGCTCGCTTTCAGGAATACCGATGCCATGATCGCGCACTTCGATCTGCACCGTCTGCTCCAATGCCCTGAGATCGATCCGGATGCGCGCGGGCGCGTCCGAATACTTGATCGCGTTGGCAATGATGTTGCTCAGCACACGCTCGATCAGCGGGCGATCAAAGGCAATGACCGGAAGCTCGCCACCCTCGATCTCAAAAATCGTTTCCGCATCTCTTTCGCGGAACGACTGGACGACATGATCGACGGCTTGCGCGAGGCAGGCAGGTTCCGGGCGGTATCCCAGTTCGATCTGGTCCAGCCTGACGCGCTCGATCGTGCTGTCCAGCAGATGGAGAAGGCTCTTGATCGAACCGCGAATGCGTGAGGCCCGGCTACGAATCTGTTCCGGTGTCTTCTCGTCTGCGCCCCGCTCCAGGCGCTGTGCAGCACTGTCGATGATGGCAAGCGGCGTGCGGAATTCGTGGGAAGCGATCGCCAGGAAGCTCCGCTGAATGTCACTGATACGCCGCTCGCTAGAAAGCGCCGCTTCAAGGTCCGCCGTCGAACGGTACACGTCATCGACATCCGTCATCAGCAAGACGACGGCGTCGTCGCGCTCGTAACGGATGCGTGCGCCGACTATGTGAAACCAGAGATGGCGCCCATCCTGAACCCGCAGCCGTGTTGGCAGTGCTCCGGTGCCGCTGGCCAGAATCATGGCTTTCAGCCTCGCAAAGTCATCCGGCGTCTCGAAAACCGCTTCGCATCCGTCATCGCCCCGGATTGCCTCGCCCAGCAGCTGCTGCGCAGAATGATTGGCCTTGACGACGCGGCATTCGCCGACCGACAGCACCAGTGAGGGCGCCAGGTTGAGATTGAGCACGGCGTCGAGCGCATATTCGCTTGCGGCGAGCTGGCGCGACATTTCGATGAGCGGGGAGATGTCTTCCTGCGTAACCAGAATCGAGCGCCGCGCGGTCACCGGATCGCTGACATATGAAATATCGAGCGAATGAATCGGGGCATCGGGGAGCGCCATGACCGCAGTCGTCTTGATTCCGCTTTGCTCGCGACCTTCTGCCAGCAGGCTGACGATGGCGTCCGGATCGGCAAACATTGCCCGGAAACAGTCGCTTTCGTTTCCGGCGCTTCCCGCAAGATGGCCGAAGGTCCGGGTCGCAGCCGGATTCTGGGTCAGCAGACTGCCCTCTTCGGTGAACAGGGAAATCATCAGCCGCGTATGGCGCAGCGCCTCTAGCGAGCGCAGGTCTGCGAACGGCAATTCGGTATCGAGCCGGGCCTCTATTTCCACGAGCATGGCCTGATCGTGTCCGTCGAGGCTCACCCCGCTGCAACGGCACATGGCCGCTGTCGCCTTGCCGTGCGGATAGAAGGTCCAGCTCTCGTGCCGAATCTCTCCTCTTCCAAATGCCTCGCGATAATCGTCAAGGCGGATGCGCGTCGAATCGCTGTATGGCGTCAAGAGCCGGTTCAGCAGTTCCTCTTCGCTGGTGGTATCCCAGAATCCCATTGCGGGGCGGTTCGCCCAGCAGATTCTTTGCGTTTCGAAGCTGTAGATGTAAAGCGGACACCCCAGAAGCGAAAAGGCTTCGAGGCTATCTGCGTTCAGGTAAGGAAAATTGGATTTCAGCCGCATCGTCCCAAAAGGTTTGTTGAAAGTTCTGCGCAGCAAGTGGCGGCGTGGGGATGATGAACTGATCGCAGACAATTCATGTGACCGCAACCACGGCGCTCAAGGGAGCCTTCCGCTCCGCAAATGGCTTTGGCGCTCCTATCTGCGTTCGGCCATCATTCCTCTCCTCGTCATAGAAATCGGTTTTCTGGCGGTCTACTGGGTCAGCAATGTCATAATCTATCGTCAGAACATCGCCGAACTCAATGCCGTCTCGCGCGATTTTCTTGCCGACGTCGCGCGCCGCGAGGCCGAGACGATCAATACGAGTCTGTCAGATGTTTCTCGCAGGACGGGCACATTCGCCCGCCAGACCTTGCGCGCGCTCGAAGGCGACTATAGCCCGTCCGCGGCGGAAAGGGCGCGTTATGACTTGTCGCCAACAGGCGTTTTTCTGACACGCTACGACAATGGTACGACCGCGAGTTTTTACAGCAATGCGGCGCCAGTAGGACCGGAACAGATTGCCAAGGTCTGGAAGCTTGCCGCCCTCGACCCCCTCATGATCGACATCAAGCAAAGTGATCCTTCTATCGCGTCGATCTATTTCAACACGTTCGACAGCTACAACAGGATCTATCCCTACGTCGATGCGGGCAAGCAATATGCTCCAGGCATGGTCATTCCCAGCTACAATTTCTATTATGAGGCGGACGAAGCCCACAATCCTGCTCGCCGCCCCGTGTGGACAGATGCCTATATCGATCCGGCAGGGCACGGATGGATGGTCTCATCGATTGCGCCGGTCTGGCGCGGACGAAAGCTCGAAGGCGTGGTGGGTATCGATCTGACGCTCGATACCATCGTCAATCGCCTCAATGGCCTTCGCCTTCCGTGGGGCGCCTATGCAGTGCTGATCGACCGTAAAGGCGGCATCATTGCGATGCCGCCGGCCGGCGAGCGGGACTTCGGCCTCAAGGAATTGACCGCGCATCATTACGCGCAGGCAATCATGTCCGACACCTTCAAGCCTGATCAGTTCAACATCTTCGAGCGCGAGGACATGAAGGTGCTGGCCAGCGCCATGGTGAAGGCACCGGACGGCTTCGTGAATCTGAATTTTGCCAATGGTCGCCAGCTTGCGAGCTTCGCCCGCATCGCCGGTGCGGACTGGCGGCTGGTGGTGATCGCGCCAACGGCGCGCATTCACGCCAAAGCCGATATGCTGCGCGCCAGGTTTGAAATGGTGGGCTTGGTCATGCTGGCGGTCCTGTTTCTCTTTTATGTTCTGTTCTTCCTGTTCCTCTATCGGCGCGCGAACCGGATGAGCACGAGGGTAGCGGCGCCGCTGGACGAGATTACCCGTCTGATCCGGCGTATCGGCGATGGGGGGTACCGGCAAGGCTTCGCGGGATCGAGCATCACCGAGCTCGACGATCTGGGGCATCGCATCGTGGACACCGGCAACCGTCTTGGCGACGCCCATGACCGGATTCGCGCGCAGGAACGGGCGCTCAGTCTCGCACTGATGCGGCAGCGCGCCGCCAACGAAGAGCAGATACGGTTCGTACGGATCATGTCGCATGAATTGCGCACGCCTTTGTCCGTGATCGACAGCGGTGCGCAGATTATCGATCGCAAAGCCGAGGCCCTCACGGCAGCCGAACTGCGCAAGCGGGCGGGACGATTGCGCAGTTCGGTCCAGACCATTTCGACGCTGCTCGGCAAGCTGGTCGACAGCACCGCCATGGATTTTGCCCACGGCAACCGAGACCAGACCGGTGCCGTGGATTCCGGCGCACTGGTTCGGGACATCGCCTGCTCCATCATCCCCTCGTCGCGGTTGACGCTCGATCTGCCCGAGCAGGGACCACCAATCGCCGATGGTCCGGCCTTGCCGATTGCTCTCGGGTCGGTGCTTGATAACTGCATGCGGTATACTGCCGCCGAAACACCGATCCTGATCACGCTCCACCCGGATGGCGACCTTGTACACATCACTGTCGCCGACAACGGTCCGGGCATTCCCGACGAGGATCTCGCCTATGTCGGGCAGCGTTTCTATCGAGGTCGCAGTTCGACCGGTATCGAAGGGCGGGCATGGGTCTGTATATTGCGCGCAAGCTCGTCGTATCGCTCGGCGGCGATCTTGCGATCGCGTCCGATGACACCGGGACGGTTGTCAGACTGACCGTTCCGGTCATGCTTTCGCATCAGAATGTCGCTGCGTGACGCCCTGCATGTTGAGGATCGGCCAGACGATGGCGGCATTGCTCGAATGCGGTCAGGTCCGATCTCGCCGTTGACCGCCACGTTGCGGGCCTGAACAGATCGCGGCCGAATGTCGATGGCGTGTTCGTTCTCGAATGTGGCTCGCCGGTTTCAAGCCGCCGTTTTCAGAAGCTGGCCCCCATGGTGACGCCATAGGTCCGCGGAGCGCCGATGTGATTGTAGTCCAGTCCGAAGCCTGTCAGAAGATCGATGCGCGATGTGAAATAGTGCTTGTCGGTCAAATTCTTGCCCCATAGCGAAGCGTGCCAGCGGCCATCCGAAGTTGTAAAGTCGAGATGCGCCTCGAAAATGGCATAGCCCGGTTGGCGCAACCTCGGGATGTTCAAAACCTCGAAGAACTGGCTGGATTGATAGGTTGCGTTAGGGTGGAGCGACAGGCGCCCGATGCCGGTGTCGAGCAGGGTCAGGTCTGCACCCAGATTGAATGTCAGTCGCGGCGCGTTCGAGAGGCGGTTGTTCGCGACGTTCACGCCGCTGACCGCGCCGCGCACGATTCTGGCTGATAGTAGGCCCAATCCGCCGCGCAGTGACAGGGTCTCGCTGGCACGGACCGAAAACTCGGATTCGGCACCATAGATCCGCGATTTGTCGATGTTGAGCAGCGTTTGTGCGGCGTTGCTTGGATCGACATTGATGAACTGCTGGTTGTGGTAGTCATAATAGAAGGCCGCCATGTTCAGCGTGACCGCGCCGCCCGCAAGCCGTAGTTTGGCGCCCGCTTCATAGGCAGTCACCTCCTCGGGCTTGGCCACGGTGAGTTCCGATGGATCGAAGAAGGCCTGGGCATTGAAGCTCGGTGCGCGGTATCCGCGGCTGGCGTGCACGTACAGGAGGCCGCCACCGGTTAAGCTGTAGTCGAAACCGATCTTTCCAGACAGGTTTTGGGTGCTGTAGCGAAGCTCGGACAACGGGATCAGATTGGCGACCAGCGTACCGTCGATGCTCAAGGCGTTGGCCTCGAAATCGGCCTGGACGCCGCGGTCATCGGTATAGCGCAGGCCGCCACGCAAGGTCAGCGCATCGGAGATGGCATATTGGACGTCGCTGTAGATGGCAAGACTCTTCTTGACCTGCCTGAAGCGGTTGCTGAACAGGCAGGCGAGCGGCAGACCAAGAGCGCAGTCGTTGGCGGTGATGCCTGGAATGCCATCGGAATCGACATCCTTGGCGATCTCGAGGGTGGTCGCATTGAACACCTTCTCCTGGCTGAGATAGAAGCCCAGAATGAAGTTGAAGGGGCCGGCGAGGTCGCTGGTGAGCCGCAGATCCTGCGCTACCTGGCTGGCATCGTCAAAATAGGGGATTTCCAGGGTTTGTGCGGCCGTGCCGTCGGTGTCTTCATAGAACCAGAGCTTGCCGTCGTCATAAGAGGTGATGCTGGTCAGCGTCAGCCAGTCCGCGATGTCCGCATCGGCGGTTACCGCGACTGACCAGGTTTCCGCAAAGCGGCGCTCATCGATATTGGCAGCGATTTCCCACTTGCCGAGGCCCGCTCGATTGACCGCTTCGGGTTGCGCATAGACACCGTAGTTGCGCGGCGTTTGCTTGCTCGTCGAAGCGCGCAGGGTCAGGCGCAGACCATCGCCAGGCTCAGCATGGATGGTCGTGCGAAGCGCCCATTCGCGCACCGAGGCGAGGTCGGCCTTGCCAGGTACGACGTTCTTGAACCAGCCATCTGCCCGAGCGAAAGTGCCCGCAAGGCGCAAGGCAGCCATGTCGCCGAGCGGCAGGTTGATCGCGCCGTTGATGTCGATGCGGTCGTAATTCCCATAGCCTGTGGTGAAATAGCCGTCAGTCTTCCCAAGACTGGCCTTTCGCGCGATCAGATTGACCGCGCCGCCAGTGGTGTTCTTGCCATAGAGTGTGCCTTGTGGCCCGCGCAGAACCTCAACGCGTTCAAGGTCGAACATGGAAACGCCAAGCAGGGCGAAATTGCCTTTGTAGACCTCGTCGTAATAGGTTGCGACCGGGCTGGACTGGTTGAGGCTGTAGTCGGACATGGACACGCCGCGCATGGCGAAGATCGGTGTGTTGTCGCCAACGACCGAATTGAGTTGCAGGTTGACCACTCTGCTGACGAGGGTGTCGACATTGGTTACGCGCGCGCTCGCCAGCGTGTCGCCACTGATCGCGGAGATCGAGATGGGCACCGATTGCAGGTTCTCGGCGCGCTTGGTGGCGGTGACGACGATCAGGTCGTCATGGACCTCTTCGCTTTGGGCCAGGGCGGGACTGGCTGACAGCAGGGCGGCGATGATTGCGGGATACCCCCGCCAGTTCATCGCTCCGCAGGTGGTCAGCGTCTTGACCAGCATGATCTCGTAGCATCCCCATGCTTGACGTCCATTGTCGTCGGTTATCCCGCAGCAAGGCTGCCAGCTCCACATGGGGGATGCCCTATGATAAGCGCGCGAACGTCAGGCAACGGTTTTTGTCGCGGTCCAACGTCGGCCGGTATAGAAGGTGGTCGCATGAGACACGATGTTGCATGCATAAGCGCCCTGTCGCCGGGCGGCGTTCTCGTGATCGCATCGAATGAATGGGGCGCGGCCGTCAGGCTTGACGTTTCAGGCAATGGCGCGCGGCAGGACGTCACAGCATGAACATGCCAGCCTGCATCCTGTGTGTGGAAGATCAAGCGGACCTGCTTGAGGACCTGCTCCTGGAATTGCGCGACCATGGATACAGAGCCGAGGGGTGCCGAGACGGTCTGGTGGCGCTGACTTTGCTGGGCGAAGCGCATTTCGATCTGATGATCTGCGATATTCAATTGCCCGGACTGGGGGGTATCGAACTGCTGAACCGCATCCGCACCGAGAAGCGGGAGCACAGTAATATCCCTGCCGTGCTGCTTTCTGCCTATGGTGATCAGGATTTTCGGCGAGCTGGACGGGAGCAGGGTGTGTCGGCCCAATTCGTCAAGCCGGTCGACTATCGGGAATTGCTGGTCGCGATCGAGGAAATCCTGAGCGAAGAACAGGAGGGCGCATGAGCGAACAGGCAGTGAGTGTCCTCCTGGTCGAGGACGACATCGACAGCGCCGAGGAACTTGCAGAGCTTCTTGAGAGCTACGACATGACCGTGACGCTTGCGCATACCGTGGGGCAAGCGCTGGATAAGGCACGTCAAATCCCGTTCACGGTGGCGCTGATCGACGTTGGACTGGGCCTCGAAAGTGGACTGGATATAGCCGAGGTTTGGCACGGCAGCGGGCCTTGCATAGTGCTGCTCACGGGTAGCCCGGTCACCGAAACGCAGATGAGCAGGTTCGCGAAACCGGCGCCGCCAGTCTTGATCAAGCCTCTCGATGTGTCTCAATTGCTGGATATTATCGCGCGGCGCCAATCCTGACGGATCGGCTCTCGAGGGAGAGCGGGGTTTGCAGCCGCACTGTTGACGCGGTGCCTCGTTTCGTGAATGCGGGCCGTGCTTTTTTGATTTCCGAGGCGCGAGCCCGTTCCCCGTGATTCCCGTTTACCGCTGATCCTATGCGGGGGGCGTGTCCTTCAGAGGGCGCGGCGCAGTTGCGAGCGATTCTCCCGCATCCACGCCAATATCCCATAAGTTCGCAGCGCGATAAATCTGCCTTTCGATCCGGTCGAGCTTCGCTGCGAGATACCCGGCCTCGTCGCTTTCAAGAAGTGGCAGGATGCGTACGCGGATATTGTCCGTGGCAAGGCGGATCACATTAAGCGGCTGCTTCAGTTCATGGAGCAACTCGCGCGGGAGCGTCGCTTTCGTCCCATCGGGCTCGATGTTGTGGCTCTTAGTCAGCTGCACTGCCCTTTGCGTTTGCGCTCGGCTCGATGCGCTCTGTCCATAAAGAACGGTTGCGCATGCCGCAATGACGATGGTGACCGTAAAATTGTCTATCTGCGCGTCGTGGTGTCGCGAAGGCAATCTACCGCCGGAATGGCACCATTACGCCGCCGGATTGCCACCAAATTGACTCGGCATCTCGCCTTGAGGGTTGTTAATGATCCTCAAGTTAACCCGCTGCCATAGTTCGAAAAACATTTTCGTTCTCCTAAAATTCGGCGCGAAGGAAGTACTTAATTAATGCAATGAAATCTGAATTTATTTTTCAGAATTTCACTGATGCGATCAATTAATCCGCGTGATCTTCTTAACTGATGCGGGATTATATTGATTATTTTCTTTGTTTCTGCGTTTCGGAGGGGTTCGTAATGGCAGCGAGAGGGGGCAGCGTTCATGGCGGGCAGGTTGGCGGGAATGTGCACCCGTTGCCTTTGCCTCGTCGCCGCCTCGTTGAAAGCGCTGCGCTGAGCTTCAGTCTTCGCGTCGACAACTTTCCCCATATCCGTCAGGCTTACGGTGAAGACGCGGCTCGCGCCGTGCTGGTTCAATTGACGCGGCGCTTGAGCGATGCCCTAGGGGTGAATGGCCTTGTTGAGCCTGGCCCGAACGGTGTCATGGAATGCCTTAGAGCCGGATTCGAAACTAATTCGTTGAATGACAGTGTCTGGCGCCATGCCGGTCAGTCAGGCAATTCGGTTGCGGAATGCGTCGACTGGTTGAAGCGGTTGTGCGCCGACGCGCCCCTTCTGCCTGTCGAGACGTCAGTTGGCAGCATACATTTCGCGCTTTCCGCCGACGAACTGATTTCGGCTTCGGCAATGCCGACAGTGACGAGTGTACTTGGTCAAGTCGGAGGCGGTTTCGCAGGTGACGTTGCGCGACCCGACAGTGGTTGGGCCGAGCAATATCGTTCCGATATGGCGATGGCTTCTGGGCTTCTGACCGGGCTTGGTAGCAAAGGCGGCGATGCTGAACCGGTCCTCGCCTGGCAGCCAGTCAGGGATGCCGATCGGGCGGCGGAGGCTGGCGGCTCCGAAGGCGTGCTCTACTGGGAAGGTTGTCTTCGTCATATCGATCGTGACGGTCAGGCTTCCTCTCTTGAGGGCGCGCTAGGCGCATTGGAGCGGCTCGGCTTCATTCGCCTCCTTGATCACCGTGTAGTGGCGATGGCGCTGGACGAACTTGATCGTCAGCCAGGCGAGGTCACGATAGGCGTCAATATTTCGGCACGAAGCGCTGCTCTTGACGATCTCTGGGAGGAGACTGCGCAGCGCCTCCGGCAAGCGCCGTGGGTGGCGCGTCGGCTGGTTGTGGAGATTACCGAAACATCCGCAATCCCCAACATGAGCGAGGCGGTGCGCTTCGTGGATCGCCTGCGCTCTTTGGGCTGCCGGATAGCGATCGACGATTTCGGAACCGGATATGCGTCGATCCGAAATGTGATGGCGCTGTCGCCCGATTTCGTGAAAATCGACCGCTTCTTTTTGCATTATGCGAGCTACGGCGAAGCCCAGCAGGGCATATTCGAGCATCTTGTCGGTCTTGCCTGGTCGCTCGGTGCGACGGTTATCGCAGAGGGCGTCGAAACCGCAGAGCAGGCGGCATTGGCGGCAAAAGCAGGCTGCCGGTGGCAGCAAGGCTTTTTCTGGGGAAGGCCTTCGCTGAGTCGCCCGCGGTCATTCGGAGCCGGTCTGTCCGGTGATGCTGCCCATGATTCACTCGCGTCTTCCAGCATGGCGGTAGGCCAATGAACGGTCGCGAGCATTCGAGCGCCAAGGGGCGCTGGGAATGGCTCATCATGCCGTGCGAACCTGGCGCCGAAGCGCCGGAGTGCGAGCGCCGGAATCCACGGGGCATTCTCATCGCCATCCCTCTGAGCGCTCTGCTCTGGTGGGGCTTGATCGCATTGTGGAGGGCTTTCGGATGAGTTCGTCTCCAACGCTTTCGCCAATCTTGCTCGATGAACGCAAAGGCGCGCTGGATGATAGCGATTACCGTGACGTATCGAGCGTGCCGGATCGCGATTTCTTTTATCAAGGCGTGCAGGACGATGGTGGAGAGGCAAGCCCACTTGTGCTTGTCGTCGTCGCTGCCTTTCCCATCGCGCTTGTCTTTTGGGCTTTCGTCGCCTGGGCGATCTGGAGCGCATTCCAGTGACGCTGTCGCGCCTGCGCCCAAGTCTCGGATTGTCCGATAGCCATCCAGACACCTCGTTGGTTTCCGGGGGAGATGCCTTTGGTCCGGCAACTTACCCCTTCACGCCGGTTCCCTTGGGTCGCGCCACGGGGAGGCGAGGCACCGCATTCGGATATGACCGCCAAAGGCTGTCCGGAGCGGTGTCTCGCCGTTTGCCATTTCAGTGCCTTTATCGCGCAGCCGCCTCTGGCTTGGGGGGAAGCGGGCTGCGCCTGAGGGGCGAGGCGAGCCGCTCGATAAGCACGCCCGCCTCTCAGATGCCCTTGATCGGGGCGCACGACTGCGGCGCTGGCCACTTTCGGCCCAGCAGCTGACCGCCAACCTTGCGCGAACATCCTTGCCAGTTCCTGTGACGGAGAAATTCTAGTGTCCAAATTCCGCATCCTCATAGGATCGCTAGCCGCAGCCGGACTGATACCGACGCCGGTTTTTGCCAACAATGTTGGCGAAAATGTCGCATGGCAATTCCAGACCAGCACCGACAAGGTCAACCGGGCCTACCTTGAAGATCTGCGCCAGAAGAGGCTGAACGGCATGTATGCCGCGCCTGTCTATAATACATATATAGACCGTCAGTATAACTGTTCTGTGGGCGCCTCCGCGATCGGTAATGATTCCGTGACGAGCGCGGTAGCCAATTCGCCTTCCACTTCCGGGCACAGCTCCACATCGACTGGCAACGACAACACTACGACGCTTGCCAGTGCATCCGGTTCCGGAAGCAACACCGCTAACCAGTCAAACTCCGGATCAGTCGGTTCGAGCACGTCGGGCGGTATTTCCACAAGCGTGCGCGGCGACAACTATCAGGCGCTCAATACCGAACAGACCAATTCGGGCGACCAGACTGCCTCCGTCACCGGGTCGACCGCATGCCAATACAGTTCGTTGAACTGAGGCGGGATATGATTTTCTCTTCGTTCGCCTTCGGCAAACTGCGTGCTTCGGCGGCACTTGCCGCGATAGCGCTCGCAACATCGGGCTGCTCGGCTCTTCACCCCGGCGTGAACACACAGCGCCTGGCTCCCGGTGAGGCGCCCACGCCGCTTGGAACACCCGTCCGCGACAATCGCTCACCGATGGAAGCGGCGCTGGCCTGTTTTGGCGATCAGCTTGTCGCCCAGAACGGGCCGCGCCGCGTGATCGCGGTCGGTGACGTGAAGGACTACACCGGCAAATATTCGATCAACGAGGGCAACGCGATCACGCAGGGCGGCGCTCTGATGGTCTATTCCGCGCTGGGAAAGATCGGCGGGCCGCTGACCATCGCGGAGCGTTTCGACCCGACCATCGCCGAACGTGAATTAGGCTATACTGATCGGCGTCAGCTTGGCGACGGCGGGGTCCATGAGGTCAACGGCAACCGCGTGCCCTGGCTTCCCTATTTCGGCGGCACCATCACCAAGTCCGACTATTACATCGTCGGGGGCATCACCGAACTCAATTACGATATCCGTTCGGGTGGCGGTGAGGCTGTCATCAACAATATCGGCCCGAAAGCGCGCGTCTATACGCAGAGCGTTGCCGTCGACCTGCGCATCGTGAACTCCCGGTCGCTTGAAGTGGTCAAGACGATCAGCCTGACCAAGCAGTTCACCGGATACGAGATCGGGGCGAACGTCTTCCGTTTCTTCGGCACGGACCTGTTCGACATCAACGTCGGCGCCAAGGGGCAGGAGCCTTTACAGCTCGGCATCCGCACCGCGCTGGAAGAAGCGACGATGCGGCTGATTTCGGCGGTAGCGAAAGTCGATCCCTCGATCTGCATGGGGCAGCGGCAGGATACCATTCCCGAATTTTCCGCCGATCAGTTGCGCGGTCGTGCGCTGGCCGAACCGCAGCGGCAAAGTGCGGCTTCGGGCGGCCCTGTTCCGTTGCTTCCCAGCGCGCCATCGGCACCCTCGGCCACGCTCAACGATGTCAGCACATCGGGCGACGCACCTTCCGGGGCGATGCTTCAGATCGGCTTCGAATTCGGTGATACCACGCTGATGGGCAATGCCCAGGCTGTGCTGGACCAGATCGTGCTTCAGGCCGCCAGAGGCCCGGTCAACGTCATGATCATCGCGCGTGAAACCGAGAATTGGGATCCCGCCAAGCGAGACAGCCTGATCGACGCGCGTCTGGCTGCGATTGTCACAGCGCTGGCGAACCGGGGCATTCCGCCGGGCGGCATCAGCGTTACCTGGCGTCCCGACAAGGCCGACACGTCCATCCACCGTGACGGGCCGGGGATGCAGGAAATCGCACGAATTCAGATCCGGAAATAGCCGAAAGGAGGGGGCACGCTTCTCCCAGGGGGGGGGGGCTGAATTTCATTTGTCGATACATTTTTCCTCAATCCAAGGAGTGACATATGCCCACCAAAACACGCAAAATGCGTTCGGTCCTGATGACCGGCGCAAGCACAGCGCTTCTCGCCACGTTCGGCGCGACGTCGGCGCTGGCTCAGTCCGTTACGGAAACAGCCGCTGTTTCCATCAGCAAGAATCAGTCGTTCAACGACTACTCCACGCCGACTCCGAGTCTTGTCCTGAACGGCAACACGCAGGGTTCGATCACCGGCACCGTCAACAACAATGACGCCGCCGCCTATGCGCTGCAGAACAGCACCGTGTCCGTCGGCTCGTCCGCAGCCACGGGCAATGCCTCGTCGGCATCCGGCTATGCCAACAGCGCCAATCTGACGGTCAATGGCGATCTCAACAACGTGACCGGCTCCGGCTATGCGACCGTCGGCGCGTCGTCGGTTGCCGCAACGACTGCGGCCACTGTTGCAGGCACCACCGACATCGGTATCTCGCTGTCGCAACAGAACACCAGCACCGCTGCGACGGTGACGGACAATACCGCGATGGGCATCACCATCGACCATGGCGCATCGGCCAGCACCGCGACACTCGTGGGCAACAGCCAGAGCGCCACGGGCGTCCTCAATTCGGGCGTGAATGCGCTCAACCTCGACGTCAACAACTCGAGCGGTTCCGGTGGCGTCGCCGCCGCGCAGTCGAGCCTCAACAGCTCGCTGACCGCCACGACTGCCGGCTCGGTTGGGTTCACGACCGGTTCGGGTCCGTCGACCAACGCGCTGCTGAACAGCACGGTCGCTCTGACGGACAACAGCCAGAAAGCCACTGCAGTCGCCAACTCGGGTTCGAACACCCAGTCGGTCACCGGCAATGCCATCACGCTTGCGGCCGAGTCCACGGGCCAGGCCAAGGCTGGTGCAACTTACGTTGCTGGGGATCCCACTGCAACGCCTCCCACATCTACCGTTCACAACACCTCGGCTATCGCTGGCTATGCCACGGTGTCGAAGCAGGAACTGGCGGTATCGGCCGCTGGAGCCAAGACCGTCACTGCTTTGATCGACGATGCTGGAACAAACTTTGGCGCTTCGGTCACCGGCAACGTAGTGGGCTCGACGCTGTCCAACGACAGCAACGCCGCCACGGCGCTGGCACGCGGCAACGAAGTGTCCAACGCGACCACCATTGCGGCGAACAGCATCGCCACCGGAACGCTCGCCTCGCCGGCATCGGGCACGGTTGCGGCCATCGCCTCGCAGCAGGAAACCACGGTCGCCACGGGCACGCTGAGCATCGTCGCCCAGATGGGTGGCGCGGGTTCGGACGCGGCGATCGTTTCCAATGCGATCACCGGCGATGTGACGACCAGCTCCGCCTTGAGCGCGTCGGACAACGCCGTGCTGGCGGATGCCGCAGCGAACCGTGGCGGCAGCGCCATCACCGCTTCGGCCACCACGATCGCCACGCTGGGCACCGAGGTCCCCTCGGCAGGTGTGAGCAGCGGCGTTGCAACCGCCAATGCCGCATTCGCGGTGGCGAACAAGCAATCGGTGGCTTCGGGGACGAGCGTTCAGGCCGGTCTGGTCGACAGCTTCACCACGCCGACCAAGAGCACCTTGGTCCAGACCGCGGTCAGCGGCAGCCTGACCAGCTCGAGCATCGCCTCGGATGATAACACCCTGACGGCCAATGCCACCGGCAACGCCACTCTGGGCACCGGCAATGCGATCACGCTGTCGGGCACCAATGTGGGCACCAGCGCTGCCATCGCCAGCAATCAGACCATGGCAGGCAACGCTAGCGCCTATATCGGCATGGCGGGGACGGCAGCTACTTCGGCGACGACGCAGAACTTCACATTCGCGGGCACGAGCACCGGCTCGGCCGGGAACTATACGTTTACCGGTACGGCGGCTGGCACTCTTGCTGATCGTGACGCGCTGGCGGCTGCCTATCCTGGTAACACGTTCACCTTCGAGAGTGGCACAATCACTCTCGTCGCAACGGGGCAGCTTACCAGCTTGACCTCATTCCCCGCGTCGTACACCTCCGGCGGTTCGGCCGGAACTCCGGCCGCTGGCGGCGTCATCGTCACGGTTGGAAACGACATCACCGGCAGCAGCGTGACGGTCGATGGCAACGAAACGGCCGGTTCGGTCAAGGGCAACAGCGCGACCAATGCACTGGCTGCCAATGCGACCAATCTGAGCCGCGGCAATGGTGCCAGCGCTTCGTCTGTGGGCAGCGCTAACGGGACCACAGGAATTGCCAATGCCGACATGGCCGTCGCCAACGTGCAGGGCAATACCGGTAATCTCTACAGCACTGTCGGCGCCGTGTTCGGCGTCTCGGCGACGGGCGTTACCGACCCCACTCTGAGCGACGTTGGCACCAGCACCGTGTCTGTGTCTGACAACGCGCAGAGTTCGACTGTGACCGCCAACACTGGCTCCAACAGCATCTCGCTTTCGGCAACCAACACTACCACGACATCGGCTCTGGCGAACAACCAGTCGAGCACAGGTGGTCTTGGCGCGACGATCTCGTCCTTCAGCGGCGCGAACGTCACTGTCGGTCGAGACATCTCGAACAGCACGGTCATGGTGGACGGTAACGCCATCTCCGGCGCGACCACGGGCAACGCGGCAACCAACAGCGTAAAGGTAACCGGCAGCAGCACGCTGGCCGCTTCGGACGCCACTGTTGGTGCAACTGCGACGCCTGCTTCGACCCTTGCCACGGCCGATCACGCGCTCGCCAGCAACCAGTCGGTGACGGGTGACGAGACGACAACTGTTGTCGGCAAGTTCGACATCGTAACGCTCGGCGTTGGTGCTCCCGCCTCGGCAAGCGGCACCAGCGACATCACCGGCAGCACGCTGTCCGTTTCGGGCAATGCGCAGTCGGCGGCAACGATCGGCAACACCGCAGCCAACAGCATGACGCTGGCAGGTGGCAGTGTGTCGACCAACGGTGCATTGCAGTCGGTTCAGGCGGCATCGGGTTCGGGTGGCTTCACGGCCTCGTCGACGATGACCGTTGCGGCTCCGGCGGCGAACAGCACATCGAACCTGACGCTGGACAACAACACCAACATCGCCTCGTCCACCGTCAACGATGCCGCTAACAGCATGGTGGTTACAGCCGATACCGCCCTGACGTCGACCACGGTTACGGGCACAGCTCCGAACCAGACCTACGGTGCCAATGCCTCGCTGTCCGGCTCGGCTGGTACTTACGTTGCTGCGGCTGATTATGTTGTCAACAACGCCCAGACGGTTGGGACCAATGTGGTTGACGCAACGGCGACGACCAACGTCTGGAACAATGACGGCGGCGCAACCGGCCAGAGCCAGTTCGCAACCAACGGCATCTACCAGAGCACGGTCGATCTCAGCGGAAACGCCACTACGGCTGCGGCAATGGCCAACCGCTCGACGAATTCGCTGACCCTTTCGGCCAATTCGGACAGCGCCTCGGCAGGTGTCGTCAACCAGCAGGTCAGCGGTGGTGCCGTGTCGGCGACCGCCACGACCA